>ENA-OWOZ01002703-OWOZ01002703.1-bioreactor-metagenome-genome-assembly--contig:-NODE-2703-length-12816-cov-3.483633_pt1 | contig 12816 bp, 11 predicted proteins | sample MGYA00238140_ERZ651804 | MGnify/ENA primary metagenome ERZ651804 (study PRJEB26910, sample SAMN07631232) | bioreactor metagenome | isolation source: Switchgrass digestor | place: USA: Dartmouth... | reverse complement strand
CCTGCTCCCCAAAGGATGATACTGTCTTTTCTGCTGTATAGTTCATCGATCTTCTGTTTTGTGGAATCCAGGGACGACATTCTTACATACTTAAGTATTTCATCCTTCACTTTAGTGTCCTTTGCTGATTTCTGAAATATCATGAACAGAGCAGGATATTTCCTGTCTTTTGCTACTGTCAGTTCTTTCTCTTTTGCAAAAAGCATTTTAAATCCAAATCTGCTGAGCAGATTATTCATAGAGGAGTAACTGAAATGATTAATATGTTCACAATCAAAATAATAATAAGGTACTACATAATAATCAGTATATTTTGCTGCATTCGGTACTTCTATACAAATCAGTCCGTTGTCATTAAGCAGATTTCTGCAGTTAATAAGAGCTGTTTCCAGATCTCTGACATGCTCAAGCACATGTGACAAAATTATGCAATCGAACTTCCCCGCAGGTTCGTCTGAAGTCAAAAATTCATTATCAAATATACTGCCTTCATATGCGGTAATACCTGCTGATCTTACGTTGTCAACGCATTTGACAGATGGATCAATTCCTGTCAGGTTTTTATAGCCATTATTTTTTAAAGCTAAGAGTAATCCTCCGTTAGCACAGCCCAGATCCAATATACTGTCATCCGGCTTGATGTATTGGGCTAAATCGTTGGCGGTTTCAAGCAGCCGTGAAATGTCATCTGAACGGGCAAAACCTCCTGTTGCTACTTTGTCATCTTCATATTTTGAATTCAGACGATAATACATATCATAATCTTCCTGCAATGCCGGAGTATCTGCATAGACAAAACCACATGACGTACAGCTCAGGATATGGTATGAAGATGGAAGATGACACCCGGCAGTCAGTATAAAACTTTGCTCGTGAAGTATTTCGCCGGTACTGCATTTGCAGACGGGGCACTCCCTTATAGCTACTTTGATTTTTATATCTGTCATGTTATTACCTCATATTTTCAATAACAAAATTTTTTATAGAACTGATTATTTTGCTGATCATGGTATCTGTGAGACCTGGGTACACGCCCAGCCAAAACGTGTTCAGCATCACTTTGTTGGTGTTTTCGAGATTCCCAACGGTTCTGAATCCTTCCCGGGAACTGCGCATTTGATCGAAGCAGGGGTGCTTTGTCAGGTTACCGGCAAAAAGCATCCTTGTCTGTATCCCGCTGCCTTCGAGATAATTTACGATTTCCTCCCTGGAAAACGGTACATTGTCCCTGACAGTAAGTACAAATCCAAACCAGCTGGGGTCCGAATATGGTGCCTGCTCCGGCAAAATAAATACATTTGAGAGATCGTCCAGTTCAGCTCTCAATCTGCTCCAGTTCTTTTTCCTGGCATTTATAAAAGCCGGCAGCTTTTTTAACTGTGCACATCCTATTGCTGCCTGCATATCTGTAACTTTCAGATTATAGCCAAAGTGCGAGTACACATATTTATGGTCATAGCCACAGGGAAGCTCCCCGTACTGCCTGCTGAAACGCTGCCCGCACCTGTTGTCCGTTCCTGAAGGGCAAATACAGTCTCTGCCCCAGTCACGAAGTGAACGGATTATTCTGTTAAGCAGCGGATTATTTGTATATACTGCTCCGCCTTCTCCCATGGTAATATGATGCGGAGGATAAAAGCTTGATGTTCCGATATCGCCAATTGTCCCTGTAAATCGTTCATTTCCGTTGAAAATATATTTTGAACCCAGAGCATCACAATTATCTTCAATCAGCCATAAATCATGCTTATCACAAAAATCCCTGACAGCATGGAGATCAAAAGGATTGCCAAGGGTATGGGCAAGCATGACTGCTTTGGTTTTATGCGACAATGCTTTTTCCAGGTCGGAAATATCAATGTTGTATTGCGGTATAGTAACGTCCGCAAAAACCGGTACAGCACCGTACTGGATGATCGGAGCTACTGTTGTAGGAAAACCGCAGGCCACAGTGATGACTTCATCACCGCGTTTTATTGCGCGGTCCTCAAGCAGAGGGGAAGTTAATGCCATAAATGCGATCAGGTTGGCAGAAGAACCGGAATTAACGAGAGTCGAGTATTTTACTCCCAGGAAGCTTGCCAGACTGTTCTCAAACTCATCCGTGTATTTACCTGAAGTAAGCCAGAAATCAAGTGCACTGTCGACCAGATTTACCATTTCTTCGCTGTCATATACTCTGGCTGCATATGGTATGCGTTTGCTTTCATCCAATTTATGCGTATGATATTTGGAATAATATTCTGAAACCATCTCAAGAATTTGCTGCCTTGCCTGCTTTTCGTCTTTAGTTTCGAACATGGGATAAATCTCCTTTGCAGAAAGTTTCAGATCTGAATATGATCCTATTATAACTTAATTCATGCTCATTTGACATAATAAGATTTTGCTAACGGCTTAGTGTGTAAAAAGATTTATAATAATAAACAAATGGGATGTCGAAATATGTATTGGACATGTTATGGCATTCTAAATGATTGGAGATGTTGCGATGAAAGTAGTGATACTGGCAGGGGGGCTCGGCACGCGTATCAGCGAGGAATCACATCTTAAGCCCAAGCCGATGATCGAGATCGGGGAAAGACCCATCCTCTGGCATATTATGAAATGCTATTCGTACTACGGTTTCAATGAATTCATAATCTGCCTTGGCTATAAGGGAAATATCATCAAGGACTATTTTGCAAATTATTACCTTTATGGTTCTGATGTTACGTTTGATATGAAATACGGAAACAATATGCAGGTCCATGACAATACAGTTGAGCCATGGAAGGTGACTTTGGTCAATACCGGTATTGATACGCAGACCGGCGGCCGGCTAAAGAGGGTGAAGCAGTACCTGCAGAATGAGACATTTATGATGACATATGGAGACGGTGTAAGTGATGTTAATATTACAGAAGTTCTAAAATTCCACCGTGAGCATGGAAAGCTGGCAACAGTAACTGCGGTACAGCCGGGCGGCAGATACGGCATATTGGGAATAAAGGATGATGACACTGTACTGGAATTTGTCGAAAAGCCGAAAAATGTCGATGCCTGGATCAATGGAGGCTTTTTTGTCCTTGAGCCGGCGGTGCTCGATTGTATAGAAGGTGACGAAACGCCCTTTGAAAGAGGCCCGCTTGACAGGCTCGCAGAAGAAGGACAGATCGCGGCATATAAGCATACGGGCTTCTGGCAGTGTATGGACACTCAAAGAGACAAGTATTACCTTGAAAGGCTGTGGAGTGAGGGTAAAGCTCCGTGGAAGGTGTGGTGACATGAACCACAGTTTTTTTAGCGGAAAAAGGGTATTCATCACCGGACATACCGGCTTTAAAGGTTCGTGGCTTTCAATATGGCTCATGAAAGCCGGGGCGGAAGTCACAGGCTACGCTCTGGAACCGCCCACTGATCCATCAATGTTTGAGATATGCGGCATCGGAAACAGGATTCGTTCCATTACAGGGGATATACGGAACAGAGATGCTTTGGAAAAAGCACTCACTGAAGCCGGACCTGAAATAGTTTTCCACATGGCCGCACAGCCGCTGGTAAGGCTTTCGTATGACAGGCCGGTTGAAACATATGAGACCAATGTCATGGGGACTGTAAATCTCCTGGATGCAATCAGACGATGCTCCGCTGTTAAAGCCGTTGTAATCGTGACATCTGATAAATGCTATGAAAACAGAGAATCCTTCTGGGGCTACAGAGAGACGGACAGGCTGGGAGGCTATGATCCTTACTCTAACAGCAAGGCATGCCAGGAGCTGGTGACATCTGCTTACATCAATTCCTTCTTCAACACTGCCGATTATGACAGACATGGTATTGCGATATCCACCGCACGTGCCGGAAATGTAATAGGCGGAGGGGACTTTGCATTGGACAGGCTTGTCCCGGACATTATAAAAAGCATTATCAGCGGAAGCCAGCTCTCCATAAGGAATCCTCGGGCAGTAAGGCCATGGCAGCATGTAATGGAACCTCTATATGGTTATATGGCTCTTGCACGGAAGTTGTACCTTGAGGGTCCGGCCTATTCAGGTGCCTGGAATTTCGGGCCTGATGACGAAAACATAAAAACTGTGGATTGGATTGCCCAAAGGTTACTGCGGCTTTTTGGCAAGGACGGCGGGTATGTACAGGACAACGGCAGCAATCCCCATGAAACAAGCTGTCTGAAGCTGGACTCCACAAAAGCAAGGCAGCTGCTGGGATTTTCTCCAAGGCTCGATATAGACAGGGCACTGCAGCTGACAACGTATTGGGTTAATGCGTTTATGGACAAAAAGGATATGTTGAGTGTAACCCTTGACCAGATTGATGAATATGAAAAAATCGGCTCAAAAGTCTGAGCCGATTTTGCTATCTGAACGATTTTATTTATTGAAAAATTTCATAATAAGACCAGCTGTATATTCCAGACCCTGCATGCTCATCTCAGGGTAGACAGGCAAGGCCAGCACGCTTGATGCTGCTTCTTCCGCCGCAGGGAAATCACCTTTTTTGTGTCCGAGGTAATTGAAACATTCCTGCAGATGCATGGGAAGCGGATAATATATCTCTGTATCGACACCGTTTTCCTTAAGATAAGCTTTCAATTCATCACGCTTCGCTGTCCGGATGCAGTACTGATTATATATATGCCTGTATCCGGGCAATGCAGATGGTGTGCTGATGAACTCTGCAGTCACGCCGGTCAGGAGCTCATCATATATATGCGCATTCTTTTGTCTTTTTTCGGTCCAACCGTCCAAATACTTCAGCTTTACCAGCAGAACGGCAGCCTGTATTTCATCCAGCCTGAAATTTCCGCCAATGACCCGGTGGTAGTATTTGGGGTTTGATCCGTGGACCCGCAGGACCTTCATCCTTTCATGGAGATCGGCATCATTTGTCACGACCATCCCGCCGTCGCCAATCCCGCCAAGATTCTTTGAGGGGAAGAATGAGAAGCATCCTATATCACCGATACTGCCTGCTCTTCGCACAGTTCCATCAAAAGGGCACTCGGAACCAATCGCCTGAGCGGCGTCTTCAACTATTTTCAGACCGTATTTACGGCAGATGGGAACTATCCTCTGCATATCAGCCATCTGCCCAAACAGATGGACAGGAATTACTGCCCTTACGCGGGACAGTTCTTCGTCTGTCATATTTTCCAGCAGTATTTCAAGCTTCTCAGGACTAATATTGAAAGTAACGGGATCGATGTCAGCAAATACGGGCTTTGCACCTAGCCTTGCTATACAGCCTGCTGTTGCGAAGAACGTGAAGGGAGTAGTTATCACTAAGTCACCATGACCGACGCCTAAAGCCATCAGAGCCAGAAGCAGTGCATCAGTTCCTGATGATACACCCAGAGCATACCTGCATTGGCTGTAAGAGGATATCTCTTTCTCAAGTTCAGATACCCTCGGGCCAAGTATGAAATGCTGGGATTCCAGTACTTCATCTATTGCTGCCCTGACCTCATCTTTAATTTGTGCATATTGGGCTTTCAAATCCAAGAGAGGGATTTTCAATTTATTACCTCCTGCTGTTTTAATCTAAAGCAAACGGATAAATTAAACCGATAACACCCTGCCGCATCTGCTGTTATCGGTTTTGGTCCATTATGGTGATTATGCCGTTTTCAAGGCTGTATTCACTGCCGCATTCGTGACATACAGTGCTGTTTTCTCCGTGAGCAGTTTTAAGTTTTGCACCGCATCTGCAGACCCAGCCTGTCTGCCTGGCAGGATTGCCAACGACCAGTGCGAAATCCGGTACGTCCTTCGTAACCACGGCACCGGCTCCGATAAAGGCATACGTTCCTATCGTATGTCCGCATACGATTGTGGCATTTGCCCCTATGCTGGCCCCTTTCTTAATGATGGTCCTTCTGAACTCATTTTTTCTGTTTATATGGCTCCTGGGATTGATGACATTGGTAAAGACTGCAGAGGGACCGATGAAAACATCATCTTCGCAAATCACTCCGGTATAGACTGAAACATTGTTTTGGATCTTTACATTGTCACCTATGACAACATCGGGCGATATCACCACGTTCTGGCCTATGTTGCAGTTCCGGCCGATCCTGCAGCCGCTCATTATGTGCGAGAAATGCCAGATTTTTGTTCCGGAGCCTATTTCGCAAGGATCATCGATATAACTGGATTCGTGAACATAATAATCTCTCATAATATACCTGCCTCTAAATACTGCAAAATCAACTCTTTGCCCGGCTTTATGTTTGGAAGAACCGTCCCTCTGCTCAGTTGTCCAGCGGAAGAGGGATACTTCGGCCTTCGCGGGCTGATTTGTATATGGCGAGAATCAGCTCTAGGGATTTTCGTCCCTCGCGGCCGTCCGTGTCAGGTTCTGCTATGCCCATGAGAGTGTCAATGACATTCTTATAATATCCTGTATGGCCAAATCCATACACGTTCGGCGGGTTATAAGCGCTGGCTTCCACCAGCTTGTCATCGTCATCGTAATCACGGAATTCCCAGTGCTCTATTTTGTTAACAGCTATGCCGCCGACCTTTACAGTGCCGTTTTCACCGATAATGGTAAGCGATCCCTCAAGGTTTTTCGGGTATGTGAGCATTGTGACATTGATGGATCCCATAGCTCCGTTTCTGAATTTGATGCATGCAGTACCCGTATCTTCTGTTTCGATCCTGCGGGCCAGTGTCCCTGTATATGCGCTGACGCTTTCGACTGGTCCGATAAGCCATTCTATCATGTCCACATAATGACTTGCCTGGTTCATAAAGGCGCCGCCGTCAAACTCCCAGGTCCCGCGCCATTTGGCATCGTTATAGTAAGACTGGGGCCTGGACCAGAGCACATTTACAATAACCATATAGATACGCCCGAACCGGCCCTTGTCTATTGCCCTCTTTACAAGCTGGAGGGTGGGGTTCAGGCGGTTTTGTTTTACAACAAAAAGCTGTACACCGTTTTCGTCACATGCTGATATCAGTTCATCTGCTTTTTTCAGGTTTGTAGCCATGGGCTTCTCAGTTATCACATGGATCTTTTTTCTGGCGGCAGCTATTCCGTGTGCAGGATGCAGACCACTGGGAGTACAAATGGATACTGCGTCCAGATCACCTCTGGACAGCATGTCATCGAGATTTGTGTAGAAGTCGACGGCATGCTCCTCTGCGGTCCTTTGTGCCCTGACAGGATCATTGTCACACACGGCTACAAGTCTGGCCCGGTTTTGATGCCTGGCGATCGCTTCGATGTGGTTCTTCGAAATCCTCCCACAGCCCACCAGACCGAAATTTATAATATCTTTCATTAATAATGTCACCTCTTATGCAGAACGACTTTCGCCGCCTCTTGCTATACTTTTTTTATCGGCATGATAAGATGATCATTTTATGCTTATATGTTCAATGGCCTTCCATTGCCGCAAAAAATAAACTTATTACTTTTTTGTTCACTTTTGACTGTGCTTCTTAAAATTAGATGTAATATTTTGTGTTTAATTGTCTCCGGATAGTCGATATATAAAATAACTAGAATAAAAGGCGGCGGATTTCAATGGGTGAAATCAATATAAAGAAAGCATTAATCGATAAAATCACCAGCAAAACAGCGGTCGTAGGAGTTATCGGTTTAGGTTATGTCGGACTCCCGCTGGCTGTTGAGAAGGCTAAGGCCGGATACAGGGTCATTGGCTTCGACATCCAGGAGCAAAAGGTCAGGATGGTCAATGACGGAGTGAACTATATAGGGGATGTGGTCCCTGCAGATCTGAAAAGCATAGTTGATTCGGGCAGGCTTAAGGCGACCGGTGATTACAGCTTTATTTCAGGTGTGGACTGTATAGCCATTTGTGTGCCGACTCCGCTGGATGAGTATTTTCAGCCCGACATATCATATGTAGTAAATTCAGTGAGAGAAATCGCGAAATACCTTCATAAGGGCATGCTGGTCGTACTTGAAAGCACGACTTATCCCGGGACAACCGATGAGATAGTCAGGCCTGTTCTGGAGTCAACGGGCCTTAAATGCGGAGAGGATTTTTATCTTGCATTCTCTCCTGAGCGGGTCGATCCGGGCAATAAAATATACAATACAAAGAACACACCCAAAGTGGTTGGAGGAGTGACTCCTGACTGTACGGAAGTAGCTGCTGCACTGTATAACAATGTTCTTGATAATAATGTATTCAAAGCATCATCTCCCAAAGTAGCGGAAATGGAAAAGATACTGGAGAACACCTTCAGAAATGTCAATATTGCATTGGCAAATGAAATGGCAATAATTTGCGAAAAGATGGGCATAGACATATGGGAAGTTATCGAAGCTGCTAAAACAAAGCCTTACGGCTTTATGCCCTTCTATCCCGGACCTGGTGTCGGGGGCCACTGTATAGCGGTAGATCCGTTTTACCTGACTTGGAAGGCCAGAGAATTCGGCTATCATACCAGGCTTATAGAGACGGCAGGGGAGATCAATAATTATATGCCCGAGTTTGTGCTGGAACGGTCAATGAAGATACTGAACCGCTTCGGTAAACCGCTCAAGGGATCGGAAATTCTTGTGCTTGGAGCAGCTTACAAGCAGGATATCGATGATGTAAGGGAATCGCCGGCGCTGAAGGTAATGGATCTTTTGGTCAGGAATGGCGCAATCCTGAAATACAACGACCCGCATGTACCGTCATTCAGCTACAGAGGGATGTCATACGTCTCTGTTGGACTGACTGCTGAGGTTTTGGAGGCTGCAGATCTTGTGATCATTACGACCATGCACAGCAGTTATGATTATGAATTTATTGAAAAGCACAGTAAGTTTATATTTGATACAAAAAATGCTATGAAAAATGTGAAGGACAGGTCGAAGATAGAGACACTGTAAAAGGGAGCAGCTATGCTTTATACTCTGTGATCCCTGCCAATAGCGGTTCTGGCAGCGCCTGCCCGAAGAGCTGTGTATAATTTGACTGTAAATACTCTGGTATATTAATCCGATAAATATATAGAAGAAAGTTTGCCTTTATTCGTTTATTCACGGAGGGATTTATATGAGGATTAATGGCACGGATGCCGCAGTAAGTTTTAATATCGGCAGCGGGACGCCGGGTATTGCCGGCAAAGCAGCGGATACAGTACAGATGCGGCTCGGACATAATAAAAGCCAACAGCCAAAAGGAGCCGAGGAGTATCCTGCCAATGAAAAGGTGGTTTCAGAGGCGGTTGAGAAAGTTAACAGGGCGCTTGAGGGAACCAACAGGGTATTTCAGTATTCTGTACACGAAGGTACGAAGGATATCATGATAAAAGTTATCGATGAAACCACCAAAGAAGTGATCAGAGAGATACCCCCGGAAAAAATACTGGATATGGTTGCCAGCATGCTTGAGATGGCAGGTTTGATTGTGGATGAGAGAAGGTGATTTGTAGATGAGTTACATAAATACGACATACAACAGTATTACAAGGATGACAGGGCTATCGGGCCTTGATGTCGACAGCCTGGTTTATCAGCTGATGCAGATCGAAAGGACGAAGGTCGACTCTGTTTCAAAGAGCAGGCAGCTGCTTGTGTGGAAGCAGGAACAATACAGGGAGATCACAAGTGCACTCCAGAGCTTCAGCAATGAGTATCTTAACTCGCTGAAGGCTGCTACGGACATGAGGAATTCCTCTGTATACAGTGCATTTGCTGTAAAATACAACGGCCAGGACACAAATTCATATTTCACAGTGTCTGCAGGATCCGGAGCAAGAGCCGGAAACTACACCATCAGTAATATCACAACGGCAAAGACGGCAAAGATTGCCGGTTCCGCAGCCGCAGATGTAATTACGGGAAAGGCCTTGACTGAAGCCGATTTTAAAAGTCTGGCCGGAGGCACTGTTTCTGTTGAATTCAATGGTGTAAAAAAAGATATAACTCTGTCGGACGGCATAAGCAATGCTGCTGATCTGGCTTCCGAGCTGCAGACCAAGCTCAACGCGGCGTTCGGCAGCGGAAAGATCACGGTTAATGCAGAAGCGGGAGCACTGAAAATCACAACGGATTATACGAACACAGTAACCTTCTCCGGCACCACAAACGGAGGCTATAACGCCATACTCAACAGTGATCTGAGCAACGGAATCACTATTACGGAGCAAAACAACAAGTTCAGGGTCAAGCTTGGCGGAACTGAAAAGGTAATAACACTGGATGCCGGAACCAAATATAACGATGCGTCTGAAGTTGCATCAGCAATACAGAATCTGGTCGACAATGAGTTCGGTTCAGGCCGGATAAAAGTAGACGTGAAAGACAACAAAATCGTAATCGAAAGCGAAAATCCGGATACCGAGCTTTCGGTATCAGCCGTGGACTACCTCCAGTCGATAGGATTGAGCAGCAGCAACAACTCCAATAAAGTAAACCTTAGTGCAAATATATATGATATACGCGACAGCTTTGAAAAACCGCTTACGGTGACAGGCAGCGAAAATGATATCAGCTTTGTTATAAACGGACAGACCTTCACTTTTAATTCTGCGACGACATCCATCAGCAAGATCATGGCAGCTGTCAATTCGAACACGGATGCAGGCGTAAAAATGAGCTACGACAGCCTTAACAACAGATTTATTCTGGAGTCCAGGCAAACCGGCTCAGCTGCCAGCATTACTGTAAGTGACCTGAGCGGAGGGTTCATGAATTCGCTGGGACTGATACCTGCAGATGGAGTTGCAAGGGGAAGTGATGCAAGCATAACATATTCCGACGGCGAGAAGACACATACGATCACACGTTCCACCAACAGCTTCACTGTTGACGGAATGACTTTCAATCTTCAAAAGGACTTTGCAGGATCCGTGGACCTCTCGGTTACATCAGACCCGACAAAGGCGGTAGAACTGATCAAAGGCTTTGTACAAAAATATAATGAGCTGCTGGATAAGGTCAATACGAAGCTTTCTGAAGAGAGAGAGTATGCTTATGAACCGCTGACGGACGATCAGAAGGATGCAATGAAAGAGGACGAAATAAAAAAATGGGAGGAAAAGGCCAAGTCCGGACTGCTCAACGGCGACAGCATACTGCAATCGATTGTATATGGTCTGCGGAATGCTGTAATCGAAAGCGTAGAAGGGACAGGCCTGACGCTTGCGTCTATCGGTATCAAATCCAACAGTTGGGCTGACAAGGGAAAACTGTATATCGATGAGGAGAAGCTCAAAAGTGCACTGACCGAGAATCCCACTGCAGTTATTGACCTGTTCACAAAGCAATCAGATGTTATGTATAGTACGGCAGCCACCAATGGAACTGCCAGAAGCGAAAGATTCAAAGAGAACGGAATTATTTACAGGATATATGATGTAATACAGGACAATATACGCACGACAACGATTGACGGGCGCAGAGGAGCACTGCTTGAAAAGGCGGGCATGATTGGCGACCGTTCACTGTACAACAATACGCTGTATAACCAGATAGTTGATTACGACAAAAAGATCGACAGACTGAATGAATTACTTATAGATAAAGAAAATCACTATTATCAGCAGTTCGCTCAGCTCGAAACTCTGATAAACAACATGAATACCCAGAGCACATGGCTGGCGCAGCAGTTTATGCGATAGTGAAGTAATCGCAGCATGGTTATAGGATTATTTTATATACATGTTATTTAGCAAAGCACAGGTACTAAAGGAGCGCAGGCAAAATGGTTAATTCGAATGCATATGAAACCTACTGGCAGAATTCCATCTATACCGCAAGCCCGGAGGAATTGACGCTGATGTTGTATAATGGGCTTGTCAAATTTATAATGCAGGCCCAGGCATCTATAGAGAAAAAAGACATACCCAAGGCCCATGAAAGCATTATCAGAGCACAGGACATAATAAATGAGTTCAAGGCGACGCTTGATATGCAGTATGAGCTGTCGCACGGCCTTTCGCTTCTGTATGATTATATGCTGGACAGACTGCTGGAGGCCAATATAAGGAAAGACAATGAAATACTGGCGGAAGTGCTCCACTTTGCGAAAGATCTTCGCGATACATGGGCACAGGCAATGAAACTTGCAAAACAGCAGCAGGGTAAAAAGCAGGCAGCCGGTGCTGAATAGAACGGCAGCGGCAGATAAGCGTTATATAGGCATGAAATCCCCGCCCGGGGAAAGAAAAAATGAAAAGGATGCTGGATAAAAACACATGGATAATAGCATCAATATGTATTTTAATAAAATGACCGAGCTGGTCAGTGCAAAAAAGCAATTGCTCACTGAGATGCTGAAGCTGACAAATGCTCAGACTCCTGTCATCAAAGAGGGTTCTTTGGATGAACTGCAGAAGCTGATAGAAGAAAAGCAGAAGCTGATAGATCAGATAGACAAACTCGATATCGGATTCAGTAATTATCTGGAGCAGCTGAAAGCCGCAACAGGAGTCAGTAAGCTTGAAGAAATCGACGTATCCCGTTATCCGGGAGCTATACAGCTGAAACAGGCCACGGCTGAAGTGCTCGAAATCGTCAGAGAGATAAGCGGCATCGAGAAGGTCAACAGTGAGAAAAGCAAAGAACTGCTGAAACAGCTTGGTTCGCAGATCCAGAGGATAAATCAGGGCAGGAAAATAAATAATGCCTACAGTAAACCTAAGCCTGCAGGGACTCCGTCGTTTTTCATGGATAAAAAGGGCTGAAGCTCTGCGTCAGTTTTGCCTATGCCTGGTGGTGGACCTAAGCAAATCTGGAAAATGCAATTTGCTGGCAGGTAATCATTTTGATTACCTGCCAGTTGTTGTTTTATATTGGCAGGATAACTATTCACGGATATATTATGCAAAAGTTTGGCAACTGACA
>ENA-OWOZ01002691-OWOZ01002691.1-bioreactor-metagenome-genome-assembly--contig:-NODE-2691-length-12864-cov-7.542661_pt1 | contig 12864 bp, 6 predicted proteins | sample MGYA00238140_ERZ651804 | MGnify/ENA primary metagenome ERZ651804 (study PRJEB26910, sample SAMN07631232) | bioreactor metagenome | isolation source: Switchgrass digestor | place: USA: Dartmouth... | reverse complement strand
CATACTGATGAAAATATCAGCGGTATATGGAGCTTTCTTAAAAAGTGCCACACCAATGGCTGGATCACACAATCCTACCGCCCGATGCCATGGTGTCCGAGGTGTGGAACTTCTCTGTCAGAACATGAAATGTCAGGATCATACAAAGAAATTGAGCATACTGCTGTTTTTGTAAGGCTTCCTCTGTTGGAGAGAGAATGGGATATTCTTGTCTGGACAACAACTCCATGGACTCTGTCAGCAAATGTGGCACTGGCAGTGCATCCTGAAATCGAATACTGCTTAGTGAAATGTGTTGGTAATGAAAAGCCTCTGGTATTGGCCAGGAGTGCTTTGAAAACGTTGAAAACCAAAGGTGAAGTGCTTCATACCATCAAAGGAAGCGACCTTGAAGGCTTGCATTATGAGACATGTTTTCCGGATTTAACGGTTCAAAAGGGCATAGATCATAAAATTGTTCTGTGGGATATGGTAACTGCCGATGAAGGCAGTGGTGTTGTGCATATAGCGCCCGGATGCGGTGCGGAGGATTATCAGCTGGGGCAAAGTCTCGGGCTGCCGGCTATATGTCCAATAGATGAGTCGGGTTCTTTTATGGAAAACTACGACTGGCTGACAGCGTGTAAAGCATCGGAAGCTGCACCACTGGTATTTTCCAAGCTCAAAGAACAGGGCAAGCTTTACAAAACACATGAATACAGGCATAGCTATCCGGTATGCTGGCGGTGCAAAACTGAGGTCTTATTCAGGCTTGTGCGCGAATGGTATATAAAAACCGATGAAATCAGGCCGAAGCTGCTTGAAGCTGCAAGCAAGGTAAAATGGGAGCCCGAATATATAGGCAAAAGGATGCAGGACTGGCTGATGAACATGGGGGACTGGAACATATCCCGAAAGCGTTTTTATGGACTCCCATTACCGTTTTATCCCTGTGAAAATTGCGGCAGGCTTACTGTAGTCGGTTCAAAAGAGGAATTGATAGAGCTTGGGGGGCAGAAGGCGGAAGAGCTGCCTGAACTCCATCGGCCCTGGATTGATGAAATAAGTATAATCTGCCCTGAATGCGGCTGCAAAGTATCAAGAGTTCATGAAGTAGGAGATGTATGGCTTGACGCAGGAGTAGTGCCCTTCACCACGCTCGGTTATTTTAATGACAAAGAAAAATGGAAGAAATATTATCCCGCTGAATGGATAACCGAGATGAGAGAGCAGGTCAGGCTATGGTTTTACTCACTTTTATTTATGAGTGTAACCTTTGAAGGAAAAGCTCCCTATGAAAGAGTGCTTGCATATAACAGCGTTGTTGCCGAAGATGGCACAAAATTCTCAAAAACAGGTTTTATGATCAAGTTTGATGAAGCTGCGGAGAAGCTTGGAGCCGATACAATCAGGTATCTGTTTGCCGCTGCAAATGTAACAACTGATGTAAGATTCGGTTTTAATCTTGGCGAAGAGGCAAGAAGAAAGCTCTTATCTTTCTGGAACATCTATGTTTTCTTTATGACCTATGCCATGCTTGAAAAGCCTGATTTAAACGAATCTATTGAACCTGAAAGCCTTGATGTTACTGACCGGTGGCTTCTTGCAAGGACGGATGAGTTCTTAAATGCAGTAACAGGTTATATGGATAGCTACAAAACAGCGGAAGTTATAAAGGTATTTGAAACGTATATTGATGATGTGTCCAACTGGTATGTTAGAAGCAATAGGCGAAGGTTCTGGAAAAAGGAGTATTCCGAGAACAAGTATGCAGCATATTGGTGCCTGTATAAAGCCTTAAAGGTGATGATACAGGTTATGTCTCCCATTATACCTTTTTTAACTGAATACATGTGGCAGAATATGGTCAGGGTTTTTGAAGTTGATTCAGAAGAGTCCGTCCACTTAAGCAATTGGCCGACGCCGATAGGTATAGTAGGAGAGGAAAGTATTCTTAAACATACAGAAACTGCAAGAAAACTGATTGGCATGGCTTTGAAGATAAGAAATGAAAACCAGCTCAAGGTCAAGCAGCCTCTTTCATGCATGTATGTGGTTACAACACCTGAAAACGAAGCTGCAATCAATAAAATGCCGGATATTATAAAAGATGAACTGAATGTAAAAGAGATTGTGTTCTTAAATGACTGTAGCAGCTTAATTACTAAATACCTTACACTGAATTTTAAAAATGCAGGCAGTGTATTGAAAGGAAGAGTACAAGAACTGAAATTATGTCTTGATAAAGCAACAAAAGACGAAATGGCAGTAATGGTGGAGCAATTTCAAACCCGTGAAATGGTGGATGTGCCAGGATGGTTTGAAGCGGTACCCAGGGAATTTTTCACTGAAAATACAGGGTATAAAGAAAATATAGCTGTCGCGGCTGACAAAGATATCACCGTTGCTCTTGATATCACTCTTACAGAAGAGCTTATACTTGAAGGATTATACAGGGAACTGCTGAGGCAATGCCAGATTTTACGGAAGGAGGCTGGGTTGCAGGTTGAACAGCAGATTGTACTGGCAATCGTTTGTGGTTCTGGAATGATTAGAACTGTTCTCGAAAAGTATGGCAATGATATCGCTGATGAAACTCTGGCACTTAAGATTCTTGACAAAGTTGATGACCCTGTAATTGCTAAAGAAGTGGATGTAGGTGGGCATAATGTAGTGCTTCAGATAGGTATATAAATATGTCGTTCTGATTTAATACCGGACCGCTCAGGCAGGTGTTGAGAAAAATCTGTCCGAGCGGTTTTCTTACGATTGGGAATTTACAGCCATAGTTGGATTTGGCAACGTCATTTCTTAAAAATTATGATGCAATCAATTTCTTCAATATATATCAAATTGTGAGTAATTATTAAAAAGTATTTTGATTATTGAATCAAAATGTAAATTATATAATAATTTGATTAGCAGAATTATCATAAGAAATTAAGCCGTGATTAATTATTGTGTCAATGTACAGGAGGTTGGCGATGGAATATAATGATTTAAAAAAACTCTTAAGTGAGATGTCATTAGAGGAAAAAGTCGGCCAGATGGTTCAAATCCCTGCCGCTATGATTACAAATGGCGGCATTATCACTGGTCCTACGGATTCTGTTGAAATCACAGAAGAGATGGCTTCGTTGGTTGGTTCTGTTTTGAATCAAACCGGAGCCAGAGACTTGTATAAGCTTCAGAAAGAATTCATAGAAAAACATCCTCATCATATTCCGCTTTTGCTTATGTTTGATGTTATTAACGGAATGGAGACTATCTTCCCTGTTCCTTTAGCTCAAGGATGTACATTTTCGCCCGAAATGGTGGAAGAAGCGGCAAAAGCCGCTGCTAAAGAGGCTGCTGCTACAGGACTTCATGTGACTTTTTCTCCAATGCTTGATCTGGTAAGGGATGCCAGATGGGGACGCGTCATGGAATCTTTCGGGGAAGACCCATGGCTGAATGCTGAAATGGGAAAAGCCATGGTACGAGGTTACCAGGGTAGCAGTAAGATTGCAGGTGAATCCCCGGATTTAAAGAAAGAAGGCAATATTGCTTGCTGTATTAAACATTTTGCCGGTTATGGAGCACCAGAAGGCGGAAGAGATTATGACAACGTAGAAGTGTCTGAGCGCACTTTCAAGGAAGATTACCTTTTTGCATATCGCGCCGCGATAGAAGAGGGATGTGCGATGGTTATGACATCTTTTAATACATGGAATCGTATTCCGTCTTCCGGAAACGAGTGGCTGATGCGAAAAATCCTCCGGGAAGAGATGGGATTTGAAGGAGTATTGATTTCCGACTATGCAGCGATTGACGAAATGATTAACCACGGAATTGCGGAAGACAGCCGGGAAGCAGCCAAGCTCGCTATAAAAGCAGGCGTGGACATAGATATGGTATCCAACGCATATATTAAATATTTGGCAGAACTGGTAAGATGCAATGAAATAGAAGAGAAATTGATTGATGAAGCAGTTATGAGAATTCTTAAACTGAAAAATGATTTGGGATTGTTTGAAAACCCATATAAGGATTGTTCCGAAGAGAAGGAAGCAATGCTGTTTTTGTGTGAGGAACACCGTAAGCTGGCACGAAAAATGGCAGCAGAATCATTTGTTCTGTTAAAGAATGAGCAGATCCTGCCTCTTTCTAAAGATGGAGAGGAAAAACTGGCATTTATAGGTCCGTTTGTAGACAATGCAGAAATATATGGCTCCTGGTCATTTCCAAAAATGACCGATCGTATTGTTACAATAAGGCAGGGTGCTGAGCAGAAGAAACAAGGCAATGCTTATGTACATGGATGTTTTGTATTAGATAAAGATCAGATTACCAGGTTTCGTGAAAAAGAGGAATACACAGATGAAGAGCTGGCTGTAAAGTATGAAGAGGCGATAGATGCAGCTAGGAAGGCTGATAAGGTAATTCTGTGTCTGGGCGAGCATCGTAATCAATCCGGTGAGGCAGGAAGCAGAGCCGACATTCGTATTCCGGCAAATCAGATGGAATTGCTCAGAAGGGTTCATCAGGTCAATGAGAATATTGTGACAGTAATATTCTCGGGACGTCCTTTGGTATTGACAGAAGTTGTGGAAATGTCCAAAGCGGTTTTAATGGTATGGATGCCTGGTACAGAAGGTGGAAATGCGATTGCTGATGTGTTGTTTGGAGATACTGTTCCCTGTGGAAAATTATCCATGTCTTTACCCAGGAGTGTGGGCCAATTACCCATTTATTATAATAAGTTCAGGACCGGAAGACCGAATGCAACAGGAACAGAAGTGGTTTTTGTCAACGGTTATCTGGATGAATCCACCAAACCATTATTCCCATTTGGATATGGGTTATCTTATACCGGTTTTTCTTATTCACCGGTGACTTTAAGCAAAAGGGAAATGAAAAAGGATGAAGTGGTTAAGGCAACTGTTACTGTAACAAATACAGGATCTTTTACAAGTACTGAAATAGTCCAGCTGTATCTTAGAGATGTAAAAGGAAGTGTTGTCCGCCCGGTTAAGATGCTCCGTGGATTTAAAAGAGTGACTTTGCGGCCACAGGAAAGCTGTAAGGTTACATTTGAAATTACTGAAAATATGCTGAGATTTTATGACATTAATATGAATTTTGTCAGTGAACCAGGCACATTTCATGTGTTTATCGGAGGCAACAGTGATACAGATAATAAAGCGGAGTTTTGTTTGGTAGAGTAAATGAGTAAAGATAAGCGTACCATTGATAATGAGCTGTGAAGACGATGGCGTTTTAATTAATGGTGAGATCAGTAGGCTTACATATCGCCACTTGACAAGGCATCGTGTTCACAAGGCTCATTGTCAATGTCAAACTGAGAGGCTGTTAAATATTTAGCGTAAAAATAAGAATTCCTTCTATGTATGGTAATATATCAAATCATAGGAGGATTTTTAATGGCAAGAAAAAATAATAACAACAGAAAAAAAGAGCCTATAGGGTTTTTACACCCTTCTCCATTCTTGAATATCTGTTTCCTATCATATGACAAATATCCGGATAAAAGCAATACTAGAAGCATGTTGAAAAACTCTGTTCTTGGTTTTTCAATGAAGTAATATAAATCATTAAAATATTCTGATGTAGGTTGCTCCTTCTGTTCATTTCACTAACTTATGATACTTGACTGCAAAAATGACATAAATGTGTTTTGTCAGCTATAAATGCATCAAAATGACAAGAAAAATGCAGCACCCAAGCAATCCAATTTTGTTAATATAGTGTAAGTTCTTATCGTACTTTCATCATGGAGCTTTCTAAACGATTACTTGAACCTTTAAATACTATTATGTGGGTGTGATTAATAATTCCTATCAATGATTACGCTAGTTAGCTTTTCATCGTAGAAATATTGTTCCATTTGCTGAACTACAGATTAGTAGTAATAATAAGATTTTTGCATTCATAACAATCTGATATAACCTAAAATAAAAGTTGCGCACCCTCTTTTTCAAAGGAAATGAAACCCCATTCGTCGCAAATAATCAAATCTGCCTTACGTCTTTGCTTCCTTGGTGCATATAAATCGGCTTCCAGCCATTCATGGATAGTTTTTACAAACCGGTTATTTTGAAATTTCTTGTAAGGATAAGCCTTTCTTATCCGATAAATCTTTGTTATACTTAATATCAGCCATTGTTAGCATCCTTTCCGTACCCCCTTTTAGATTGGACAACTAAAGAGTACTATTTTTCACTGTGTACTGGCAATTGTTTTTTTATTCTTTCAAAATCATGAACAGTTAAATATGCCTGCTGTTCACGATAGAAATCAATGACAGTGAGAATTGTGTATGGAAATGAGATATACTGTAAAATATTCTCAAATCTGTTTGACAAGCTGATGCACTTTTATGTGGCAACTTGCTGTACTTTTATTTTACAATACACACGCAGAACCATCATAGGAAACAAGATTGAGAATATGACTATCATCCTTAATTCTATAGTGCAATACATCCAGAAACAAAAATGGTTATATGGGCTCTAACAGATGGTTTTGCCATTCTTTTATTTTCAGAATTATACGTTCTGCGATTTTACTCACCATACAGGCAATTCTCAATACCATATAAGTCCTTAGTTTGCTCATGAATATCCCTTTGACATGCCTCTTGCCACTTTTTCTTCAATACCCGAAATATCTCTCCTACTCGTGGAATTTTTATGACAATTTCTTCTTATTGATTATTTCCCATAATACATTTTTGTTATCGAACCCAAAATCTAACTGATAAAATTAATATATTAACAAATATAATATAATGAATCATAAGAGGTAATATTTAGTTATATTGACAAAATAAAAAAACTAGCTAAAATGTTATTATAATATTCCAAAATTTAGTACAACTAACTTACACGGGAAAAACATAAATGCTGGAATCACATTGGACAATCAGAGGAAAAGGTAGGTAGCATTTTTAATTCAACATTTAATGATAACATCTACAAGTGGCTATTATATGACCCATTTGAGGCATATGAATGTAAGGAGTGTTCTATGCTTCCAATATGTATGGGCGGATGTCCATACAAAAGAATAAAACAAGGAAGAAATGAATGCAGATCGATATATTTTAATGTCGAAGACATAATAAATTTAATTTATTTAAATAAATCAAACAATATGTAGGAAAAAATAAAAAGCTATTTAGAAATTTATGTTTTTATAATTACTAATTCTTTGTGATACATAACTATTCTAAAAAACTTAAACAGCAAATTGGATATGAATCATAGTAAGGCAGTAAAGAATGTATGAGATTATTTTGCTGTCATCGCTGGGGTATAATTAACCCATAAAACGTGGTTTAATGATCAAGAATGATGATTTTGATGAACTTGAATATATGATTATAAGAGATCGAGTTTACAGATTTGATACTACTAATTTAGGATTAACAATAGCACCAACATTATATTGTAATTTTAACTGTATTTATTGCTATGAAGTTGGTTTAAAGAATAATGCCATGAATAGAAAAGTGCAAGGCGGTATTATAGAATTTGTTAAAAAAAGAATTGATCGAATTAAGAATTTTAATGTAACGTGGTATGGTGGTGAACCGTTGTTAAATTTTGAAGCGATCGAATATCTAAGCAGAAGCTTCCTTGAACTGGTAGAAGATAAAGTTAATTATTTTGCTAGTATTGTGACTAATGGATATTATCTTAACAAGAAAACAGCATTGAAATTAAGGGATTTGAAGATATATAATGCGCAAATTACGATTGATGGTACACCAGAAATTCATAATCGACGTAGAGCTTTACATAATGGCAAAGGTACTTTTGATAAAATTATTAAAAATATACATGATATTTGGGATATTATTCGTGTAAACGTTAGAATTAATGTTGATAAATCAAATATTGATAGTTTAGAGTCATTTTTTCAACTTCCTGAAGTTATAAGTTTGAAAGATAAAGTAGGTTTTTATCTTGCCCCAGTCGATGATTTTTCAAATGCATACACAAATCTAGATTGTTATACTATGAGAGAATTCTCAGAGCAAGAAGTTTATATAATGACTAAAATTTTAGAAAAAGGTTTTAATTTAATGATACTTCCACATATGCGTCCGACTATCTGTTGTTCAATTGGATTTAACAGTTTTGTTATCGATCCCAACGGTGATATATATAAATGCTGGGAGCATATTTCACGTGATGAGGAAAAAATAGGAGATGTCTTTGGAGGAATTTGGAATACTAAGAACTTAAATCAATGGCTATTATACAATGCGTTTGATAGTCCTGAATGTAGAGCATGCAAGATCTTACCAATTTGTCAAGGAGGATGTCCATATTACTATTTTAAAACAAGAAAGCGTAAGTGTAGATCGATCAAATATAATTATTCAAATATATTAGAATTTATAAGTATTGTTCAAAACTCTAACTTTAAGGATGTAAATATTCTTACTCATAAGGAAGGTTGATAATTATTGTTACAACTAACTATAAAAAATATTAATAAAACATACAATAACAATATACATGCACTAAAAAATATTAGCCTTGATATTACTACAGGAATTCTTGGTTTATTAGGGCCAAATGGCGCGGGAAAATCTACACTTTTAAAAATTATTTCGACTATTATGAAGCCAGACTCTGGAGAATTATACTTGAATGGTGTTAATATAGTAAAAAAACCAAATAAAATGCGGGAAATTTTAGGGTATCTTCCACAGGATTTTGGTGTTTACAGGAATTTGAATGCCGTAGAATTTCTTAACTACATTGCAAGTCTTAAAGGGATTGATACAGCCAGATCAAAAAATAGAATATTAAAATTGCTAGAATATGTGAATTTATATGAATACCGAAATAGACCTTTATCAAGCTATTCAGGAGGAATGTTGCAGCGTATTGGAATAGCACAGGCATTCTTAAACGATCCGAAAGTATTAATATTTGATGAACCCACTGTCGGGTTGGATCCAGAGGAAAGAGTAAATTTCCGTAACATGCTGGCCAATATTAGTACTGAAAGAATAATAATATTATCAACTCATATTGTTTCAGATATTGAAGCTGTGGCAAATAAAATTGCCATAATGAATAATGGTTTGCTGATACGTTATTCAACACCAGAAGAACTCCTGTCAGAGATTTCAGGGAAAGTTTGTGAAATTAATATATCAAGCGAAGAATTTTTCAGAAATAAAAATGATCTAATTGTTAGCAACTCAATACAAAGAACGGATGGAATTCTTGCCAGAGTTGTAGGTAATAATACAACGAGATATAAAGGGAGACCTGTTTCGCCAAAGCTAGAAGATGCATACCTTTACTTAATAAAATCAAATTTTGGGGATTAGTGATATGAAAAAGATATGGTTATTTTATAACATTGCTGTCGCTGATTTAAAAGAAAGAACAAGAAGAAAAAGTTTCCTTATAATTCTTGTGTTAACTGCTTGTATGGGTATTTTATTTATTCCAGAAAGAGGTTCAAAATTTGAAATCATGGATTTTGACGGATATAAGGGTGTTTATAACTCTGCCTGGATAGGTACTGGAGTTGCATTGGTGACTTCAATTTTTCTAAGTTTGATTGGTTTTTATTTGGTTAAAAATGCTGTTACACAGGATGAAAGAGCAGGAATTGGTGAAATAATAGCAAGCTCACCGATAACACGATTTAAGTATTGCTTTGGTAAATTTTTGAGCAATGTTATGATGCTTATTTTTATAATGTGTGTTTTGATTTTTATATCCGGATTATTGCAGCTAATAAGGAATGAGGATCCTAATATAAAAATAGGAGAATTAATATTACCGTTTCTGTTTATTACTTTGCCAACACTGATAATAGTATCGGCCATTGCCATATTTTTTGATTGTATTGACTTATTAAAAACTGGCATAGGTAGCGCGTTGTATTTTTTCATATGGATATTCCAATTATTTTTTATGTCTAAAAAAACATTCTTCGATATAATGGGTGGTAGCATTGTAATATCAGCAATAAAAAATGATATTAGTCTGCTTTATCCAGAATATAGTGGAACAGTTACTATTATTGATATTGGGTCCACAAGAGCAAACAACTTATTTATATGGCATGGAATTAACTGGACATGGAGTATTCTCCTCAGTCGTTTTTTATGGGTTATTATAGCTGTTATAATTATTTTTTTATCTAGTAATTTATTTGACCGTTTTTCTGATAAATCCAGTAAATTGATTTCTATATTTGATGAAGAGCACGAGTCAGAGAAGAAAATTATAATGAAAAAGTATAAAACAGCAGAGATGGCACCATTTCCTTCCGAGTTGGTTACCTACAAATTTCGCTTTTTTTATTTAATATTATGTGAAATAAAGCTTATTTTGTATGGTCATAGTATTATATGGTATATTGGATTTTTATGCTTATTTTTATTATCGGTGTATGATGCTCATTTATTATCTTTTCTCTACTTATGGACTATTCCGTTGTGGGCAACTATAGGATTGGCAGAAGTGAAAAATAATACTACTTCTATTCTAATGCACACAAGATATTATAAATACCATCAGTTATTTGCAGCATATCTTGGTGGGGTTGTATTATATATATTTGTTGGATTTGGTTATTTAATTAAGTCAATTGTAATAATGAGAAACTATGTAGTTATATTGTATGTTTTTATCGGAGCAATATTAATTTCATCAATATCGCTCTTACTAAATCTTTGGATTAAAAACTCCAAAGTTTTTGAATTAGTTTATATAATTATATGGTATTTGGGACCCATTCAAAAAGTATACCCTTTTGATTTTATTTATTTTACAGGGAATCATGGTGTAAATAATATACTTGTATACATCTTGTTAACAATAATATTTCTAATATTTTCATTTATATTACGTAAAAACCATAAAATATAATTGGGAAAAAGTATTTAGTTTATAGTAGTAAATGGTGGGTAAAATGAAGATATTTAGTTTATGTAAAAAATATTTATTAAGTCATAAGATATTATTGTTATTGTATATTTTTTTATGTTTAGTTTCCAGTTTATTATCAATTATGTTACCATATCTATCAGGTAACTTTATTGATATACTAATAAGTCAAAGAAGAAAATACTTTATATATAATTTTTGTATTTTGTATGGTTGTATTGGTACTCTAAAAATTATTTTAGGTTATTTTTGCCCATTATTGTATGTTAAGATGCAAGTTGAAATGGGGTATGAGTTGAATAAAGATATAGTTTTTCATGTTCAAAATTTATCATTAACTTATATTCAACGACAAGATAGTGTTTTTTTGAGTCAAAACATAAACACAGATTCTAACAATTTAATTATATTCTGTTTAACAATAATTCAAAATTTTTTAACAAATGCATTAATGATATCAATTCCATTTTTCATTGTACTATTTATCAGTCCTCGGATTTGCATTGTGAATATTGTTTTTTTAACAATTTATATAATACTATATATAATTTTTAGGAAACCTTTGTATAAACATGCCTTTATGTTTAAAGAAAGTCAGAGTAAATTTTTTACTAGCTTGCATCAGCAATTAAAAAAAATGAAGTTTACAAAACTACATTCTGCCGAACAAGTCTTGCACGATAAACTTAAGAGTGATTTTTGTTCTCTTAGACTTGGCGTTATTGAGTTTCAGAAGATCAATTGTTTATTCAATAGCCTTGATAATATAGTTTTAACATTAAGTCAGATTTCTTTTTATTTACTTGGTGGGTTACAAATTTTAGCGGGTGAATTAACTATTGGAATGTACACAATCTTCACTACTTATTTTAGTATGATGATTAATTCTATTCGCTATTTTTTTAATATAGGTAAATCATACCAAGAAGCACTTGTTTCCTACGATAGAATAATTAATATTCTAAATCAAAAAACTGAAACCAATGGTTCTGTGCAAATAGACAAAATTGATAAAATAGATATACAAAATCTGAGTTTTTCATATGGAGAAAAGGAAATTATAAAAAATTTGAATATGACATTTACTAAAGGAAAAATATATGGAATAAAAGGAGGGAATGGCACAGGAAAAACAACTTTAATTAATTTACTATTGGGGTTATATATTGACGAAAAAAAGGGTGTTGTTTTATATAATGGAATTGATATCAGTAAGTTAGACATGAAAAAGATAAGAAGAAATTTAATAGGTGTATCAGAACAAGAACCGGTAATGTTGAATAGCACAATAGACCAGAATTTAACATTAAGTAGAGAGCCTCTAAATAATTACAAATTAGAAAAATATATTAAACTATTACATTTAGAACAATGTATAAATAAAAATGGGCTGGATTTTGTTATCAATGATAATTCAAATATATCAGGTGGTGAAAAACAAAAATTGTCTATAATTAGAGTACTACTTAAAGAACCTGATATTATGGTTTTTGATGAGCCTACTTCTGCATTAGATATGAAAAGCGCAAAATGTTTTTCAGATTATTTATTAAAGGTACGCGATAATAGAATAATAATCATTATTACACATGAATCACAACTGATGGAAATATGCGATGTAATATATAACTTAGACGATAATTCTAAAAATGAAGTATCGGAGGACAATAGTGCAATTAATCTTTAATGATATCGACATATAAGTAAGCAAAATGAATCAGTTTTTGGTTAAAAAGATTTTACTTGTATTTGGTAATATAAGTTATAGTCTTAATTAGAGGTGTAAATTTCGTAGAGAAATATTGGTAGTGTAAAAAATTTTAGTGTATAGAGAGAGTTACTGCCTTTCTGGCAAAGAATAAAGTGAGAGTGTGAAGAAATATAATGCCCCCACTTGTCAAGACAATTTTTTAGCTTTTCTAAGTTAGGTTCTCCTTTCTTTATTTTTGTATAATTA
>ENA-OWOZ01002690-OWOZ01002690.1-bioreactor-metagenome-genome-assembly--contig:-NODE-2690-length-12874-cov-4.023052_pt1 | contig 12874 bp, 13 predicted proteins | sample MGYA00238140_ERZ651804 | MGnify/ENA primary metagenome ERZ651804 (study PRJEB26910, sample SAMN07631232) | bioreactor metagenome | isolation source: Switchgrass digestor | place: USA: Dartmouth... | reverse complement strand
ATAATTATCTAATATACCTAATAAATCTGCACTATTTTTTGTTGATGAAACCAATACATCCATAGGGCTCATACCTGCTTTAGCCATAAGAATTAGCTCATAAGGTGTACCATCATGTTGGTTAAAAGGAGTACCGGCGTCTGTTCCCATAGCTATCTTAACTCCAGCCTTATATGCTTTTGTAAAACTCTCTGTATGAGTGTCCATAACAAATTTCGTTTTATCTACAATATACTGAGGAACACCTGCTTCAATACCATATTTAACAATAAAATATGGTGCTGCTAATGTAGGTACAAGGTATACACCATTTTTTATCATTAACTCAATAGCTTCATCATCTAGGAAAATTCCATGTTCTATTGAATCAATGCCAGCTAAGATTGCATTCTTGATCCCTTGATTCCCTTGAGCATGAGAAGAGGTCTTTTTCCCCGCTTTATGAGCTTCATCTATAGCTGCTTTCATCTCTTCCAATGAAAGCTGTGGACTTCCTGGTTCAATGCCTGGCGTTGTTACACCACCAGTTGCCATTACTTTTATGAGGTCTGCACCAGCCTTAAGTTGCTCTCTTGCAGCCTTTCTCATTTCATCCACCCCATCAGCTTCTCTGCCAATAGGCCATCCATGTCCCCCTGTCATAGTCAAACATTTACCTGCAGCAAGGAATTGTGGCCCTTCTATTAACCCTTCATTTACAGCATCCCTCAACGCTAAATCTATTCCAGAAGGAGCTCCTAAATCCCGGAAGAATGTAGTCCCAGAATATAAGTGTTTTTTAAGATTTTCAACTCCTCTTATTGTGGTTTTAGCATATGACTCAGTTTTAATAAGCCCAAAAGGATCACCAACTGGCTCCAAAGTTATATGAACATGTGAGTTAATCAATCCAGGCATAACATATTTTCCTGTCAAATCCACTACCTCTATGCCTTCAGTAGACTGAAGTTCATCCACCTTGCCTATTTTTGAAATTCTTCTATTTTCAACTATAAAGTAGGAGTTTTCTTGAGGAACTCCACATTACCATCTATCAATGTAAACCCTTTATAAAGTGTTTTCACATTCATATTAATAACCTCCTAGGATTTAAAACATTTTGGACATGATTCCAGCTAATATTACTGATGCGATTGTTACAGTGATAAAACCTGCAACTAACATTTTCGGTAAAATCTCATCTAATATCATCTCTTTTTCTTCTTCAGTCTCAGCATTTGCATTTGCTACTTCGTTAGAAAGTATATAAGTTCCTGGGAATCCAAATAAAGCTGTAGCACCAATGGCAATTGCCATTGAAGGTGAGATGCCTAATAGCTTACCAGCTATTACAGAGAAAATTATTATGCCGACAGTGCCAAGTGTTAAGCTTGCCACTATTGGAAATAATAATGAAAGTACCATCTCTGGAGTAGCTTTAGTCAAGCTTGAAAACATCACAGCCATTAGCCCTACCATGGCTAACCCAAATGAATTGGCTTTTGTCAGTATATCTCTTTCAAGAAATCCAATCTCGCAAGCTACAATACCAACAAACAAACACATTACAAAAGGATGAATTATGCTGTTTGTTAATTCTGCTAACTTAATGCTTAATAAAGCAGTTAAGGAAAGTTTAGCTAGCAAAATAAAATTAGTTTGAAACTCCTTTGGAAGAAGTGGAATAATTTTTTTCTTTGATACTACCTGCCCATCAGTATCCTTAATATTCAAATTCCCTTTAGAGATTATTTCATCTTTTTTTCTTTTTAGTATAGATTTAGCTTCCCTATTTAAAAAATATGAAGCTAAAGGATAACCAAAGAATCCTTGAACTACGACTAATATGGTAGCAAAAACTGCTATTTCATTCAAACCTTTAGCTGTAGCAGCATCTCCCATTATAAGTGCCGCAACTACTCCTCCAGATATAGGTGGTGCTGCAGCAATAGCATATTCTTTCCCTAAAATGGGTGTACCTACTGTAAATAGGAAGATACCAACACCAATAACCGCACTAAGTGCTATAATTACTGTTTTCCATTGAATTTTTAAATCAGAAAAATTAAGTAATGTTCCCATATGAGTTATTAATAATCCTACCAATAAAGAACCAAGCCCAATTAATTGAGCATCTTCAAATAAAGTAGTTGGAATTCCTAACCAAAATGCTGTCATAAATAGTACTGACGCTGTAAACATCATTGAAACTATAGATTTAGTTTTCTGAGAAATGAAATCTCCAATTGAATAAATAACTAATACAAATGAAAGCGCTATTAGTCCCTCCATATCTTCCTCCTAACAAATTATTTTTATTAGCTAATTATTTTGCGCAAAATAATTTAAAAATTAATAATTAATCGAAATTATATTGCGTAGATTAATCCTTGTCAAGTCAGGAAAACCTTATCATTTTAATTTTTATAAATTTTTTTATTTATTTTTATATTAAAAAATAAAAAACCAAGCCATAAATTACAATGTAGGCTTGGTAATTCCATTAATAGTTAATATTTAAAATCTTATATTCTTTAAATCCATATCTTCATCTTGATTTAAATATATACCTCTATATATATCTTTACCATTATCTTTACTTTCTGATTTCATTAATTCCTGTTCAAGTAAATCTAATTCTTTTTTTAAAATTTCCAAAGCAAATTCTTGGCTAGGTCTTAAATGTTTAGGTACTTCCTTCATAATCTTTTCACTATCCTCAATTAATTTTCTTTTTCTAGCAATTTCTTTTTCTATTTTCTCTCTCACATCCATTATTCAACACCTTCCTTTAAACTATCCAAACGATTTTCTTTTCCAGAGCAATCACCACAGATATCTCTTGGTGATTTACAAGGTTCACATGGTTTCTCCTTGTTATTAATTAGATTGTTATTAATACCCCTATCTACTATATTCTCTGGAATATTGCATACTAATGTATTATCCATTACTAGGTTTCCCATAGAAGTTTCATCAAGTAATAGTCCTGAATCTGAATTATATGATATTTCATTATTCAATACAATTTCAAATTGACTAGCATTATTCATTCCTTTTCTATTGTTTAGGATTCTATTACCAGATCCACCTTGAATGAATATACCAATACCTCTATAATGTCTAATAGTAATACCTTCTATTGCAACTCCAGTTACATTTGATAACATAAAGGCTGTTAATAGAGTATCTTTGCCATCAAAGATAACTTCTGTCCCTTAGCTACAATTCGAATATTATTCTTAACAATATTCACAGTTTGAAAATATATGCCCTCTACTAAAAGGAGTACATCTCCTTCATTTACATTATCAGAAGATATAAGAGACGTAATATCCGTAAGGGGATTACTTTTATTACTGCCAAAAAATCACTTCCTTTCAGAGAAATCTATTAAGCTTGTTCAATAATAATATATTCCTTAAATTGTTATAGGTGACAAGCTATCAATAGATTATATGATTATTACATAATGGAATTTGTATTTAATCTTCAATTATTTCAATGCGATTTAAACCTTCTACTAACAAGAATTTAACAAGATCAGACTTTCCCATGTTTAACGTTCTGCAATTCTGTCTATTCTTTCAAGTAGTGATTCCCTAATATAATATGTTACTCTTTTATCTTTCTTCTTTACTTCCAATTTTTTTAACAATTTTGCCAGTGTGATTAGCTGCACCTCGGTCTTTAGTTGTATTTTTGTTTTCATCATCATAGTTTTTTGTTCTGGATTCTTTTCATTTGGATTTTCTGCAACTTTTAGTTTAACTGTAATCAATACGTTTTAATTATTGATGTCTTTTGTGTTCATATTTTTATCAACTCCTTTTAAATTTTTTGTTTGTTTTTCAAAATATCAGCCTTACATAAAATTTATTTAAAATACAAAAAGACTCAGAATTAATTAGGATAAAATTGAAAATCCTTTCCAAACAATGCCTCCATATATTTCTCATCATAATAAAGAACATAGTCTCCTTCATATGGTAGTTCAGCTACTACAGAATAATCACTACATCTTATTTCAAATACTAGACCAAAGGATTGGTATCCATACTCTATAAACCTTTCAGCAGATTTCTTATCATATGCATATAATATCCCATCCTTGGTTTCAATTATTATTTCATCTTTCCACCAATTAGGAAAGCTTAATGTATATCCATATTCTTCATTCCATTGCACCTTTTTTTCCTACACTTTCTGCAAGAAATCTTATGGATATAAATATTTTCCCTTCCTTATAAAGAACATATGGTATAAAGACTAAAGAGAATGCTATACCTACCAATGTAGCTATTTAGTCCCTAACCAATTTGAACAATCGCACACTAATATAGTACAATAAATGCAAGTAGGAGGTTGTTTAAATTGAAGGGGTAAGACAATAGATATCCAGAAGAATTCAAACATCAAATTGTTAAGGAAGTAGAGAAAACTGGCAATGCTTCTTTAGTTGCAAGAAGATACGATTTAGTTCTAGGTACTGTCACTGGCTGGATTAGGGAATTTAAGAAGCAAGATGGATTAATTCCAGATCATAATTATCCCAATAAAATAAATGTTAAATCTCTAGAAAAAGAAATGAACAATTGAAAAATTACTAGGTGAAAAAGATTTAGAAATAGCCATTCTTAGAGACCTTTTAAAAAAAACGAACCCACAATAGAAGATAAAGTTAACATTGCAAAGAAATGGATTGATCTAGGATATACCGCAGTTACTGTCCTTAAAATTGTAGGCTTAAGTAGGTCTACCTATTATTACAACATTAAAAAAAGAGCTAAATCTGAAGATGTAAATGAAGATATTATAACGAATAAAGGTGGTAGACCAATTCCTGGTTATTCTTTTGATAAAGATGGCAACCGCATTTGTGATGAACAAATAAAAGAATATATATTAGAAATCATAGAAACAGAGGGATTGTACTATGGTTATTACAAAATAACTGTGTTATTAGGGAGAAAATTTAATTTAATCATAAATAAGAAAAAAGTATATAGATTATGTAAAGAACTTGAAATCTTAAGGCCTCAAAGAAAAATTAAAGCTAAGCATCCTAGAAAAATAGCTAAAAATAGAGAAATAACATGGCCAAACTCCCTGTGGGAAACAGATGTTAAATACGGTTATATACATGGTGAAGATAGATTCTTCTATATAGCTTCCTTTTTAGATGTATATGATAGAAATGTAGTAGAGTACCACATAGGTTTATCCTGTAAAACCGAGGACATAATTATAGCCCTTAAAAGAGCATTGATGAAGCGAGGGCTTTATAATAAAGAAACTAACTTAGTTATAAGGTCAGATAATGGTCCACAATTTATCAGCAATAAATTTCAAGATACTTGCAAGGAACTAAAACTAGAACACGAAAGAATACCATTTAAGACTCCAAATAAAAATGCCCATATTGAGGCTTTTCATAGACTATTAGAAGATGAATGTTTGTCAAGGTCCGAATTTAATAGTTACGCTGAGGCTTATGAAGCAGTATCTGAATATATTAAATTCTACAATAAAACTAGAATCCATAGCTCACTAGGATACATTTCACCAACAGAATTTTATTATAAAACCTTAGAAGGTACAGCAAAATCACTAGTAGTAAAACTTTGATATTTTGCCCTCAAATAACTACACATTAATATTTAGCTGAAATCAAGGGCCTGCCTTAGAGAAGGCGTAGCCTTTACCATTGATGAAAATAAATATTAATGTAAAATCAGACAAAAGCAAAATAAAATGCTATGATATTGAAAGTATCAATGAGTTTTGTCCAAAATTAAGGGGTCAATCAGCAAATGGATTATTAGAAGGTATGATTAACAAAATAAAAGAAATTAAGCGTATGAGTTATGGCGGAGGTAAATTTAATTTATTTAGGATAAAGACATTTAATCATCAGCAAATATTTGGATAATCAACCAGTCAACGCCTTATTTTTCATAAAGGTTTTTAAAAATCACCAAATTTGTAAGAGAACCACGATCCTATTGATAAAGAGCCATAAAAAATCCCCCAAGAATAAATGGGGGAGACTATTATCCCTATGGTAATTTGTTCAATAATCATCAGTATCTATCTATTTATAGATAAAACTTCTAATTAAGTTGATTTTTTTACAATGCAAGCAAATAGTATAAAGAAATTAAAAAAAATACTATTGGCGCTATCAATGACACTACAGTGAACTTCCTATTAGAGAAATATTCTTTTAGTAAAAGAATTATAGATACCAAAATGAGACCAATGCCCATAATGACATTAAAAATTTCTTCAGGAATTAGTAGTAATTTCTTTAAAGGTATAAGCAAAATTATCAATATAGCAGTTATCCAAGAAATAGTTGTTATTATCTTATTTCTCACATTTTCACATCCATATATATTAATCTATTAAATTGCTCCTATGAGGTCTGTTCTTCCTGGATCTGAATAGAAGTAATACTCAGACCACATCTTAGGCCTAGGCAGATGTAGTGTATCATCATCATAATAAGTTATTTTAATGTAATATACGCGATCTAAACCTCTCGCAACAATTACACCAGCAATTGCGGTAGCGGCAGCCCAAGTCGCAGGTCCCCCTACAAGTGCTATTATAGCCCCAGCAATAACGGATACATCTCTTACATCTGTTCCAAGTGAACCATAACTTCTACCTATTTCAACAGCGTCATTAGGAGCAATGGTATCTAACTCTTCTTCAAAAGCTAATTCTTTGCCATTTAAATACATCTTGTTTTCATTTCTATTATAAATAATAATATATTCATTTCCTTATGAATTAAATTCTACTATAGTCTTTGCAACAGAGTAAGTATATTTATACACTACATCTCTTCCATCTATTTCCATGAGTATTTGTCCCTTATAAGGCTCTATAAGAAAGCTAGAAAAATATGATGAAGCAAAACTTGTTGATGTAGAAAAAAGCATTATCATACAAATTGCAAATATGCATACACTCTTCATTCCATTATATCTATTTGACAAATTTTATTTCCCCTTTGACTTTAATAAAATTTTTAAGTTAGTTTTTTAGAAGTACGATTATTTCTATTCAAGTTTCGTTTATTTCCTTTTTATTTGAATACTATCAATTATATAATGTTGTTACCCTTGTTTTTCTAGATAGTAGTTCTAAAACAACAATTATTAGTTTCAATATTTCAAATTTCATTCCAGTTGTCTTTCTACATTAAAAGATTAACCATTATGTCTAAATTAACTATATCTAATACTTTTGCAACCTATTAGATTTATTTAATGCTTTTTAATCTTTCATTGCCATCACCTCAAACAAGATTCTATATCCCATATTGATTTTCATCCCCCCCTTTGCTTATTTTTATTATACTAAACAAAATACCAATTTCAATCAAATCTAAAACAAATTTCTTTACATAAAAGAACAACAAAGCTACTTTCTCGATGAAATTCTTGTTTCCCCTGTTAAGTTCTTTAACCTTTTCAGATAGGGCTTTAAGCTTACAGATATATGGGACAGTGAGGTCTGATCTCAATGTCCCATATCACTTTCAAGGCATCTGATATATTACCGCAAACAATAAAAATAAGGGGTTCCTGACATTATCTCTTCCGGCAAAGTAACCGTGAGAAAAACCTAATGTCTGGAAACCCTTTATTTATAGGTATTTGTAATCCTTCTATTTCTCACCCCTTGACATCAATCCTACGCACTCAACGTGTGTCGTGTATTTTATAAGAATACAAAAATATTATTTTGATAACAATATGTTACAAAAGTTTAATATATTAAGAGAGATTTAATATCTTACATCATGATTTAACCCTTTGAAAAAGAGTCCCTCAAAAATTCTATTATATCCTTAGTTTTAGGAAGGCAACCTCGTAAACCCTTTTCAAAGCCTTTAGTACAATATCTATTCCTATGCCTTTTCCCTTCTTATCTTTAAAGCCTGTCCAATATATATCTTTCCATCATAATCATAAAGATCACCTAAATCACTCAATCTATTCAATACATGAACTAAACTTCCATAACAAGCTGAACAGGTATCTCCTTTTCTAAATCTATCTTATTTAATATCCTTTCTACCATGGATTTTGGATTGTCACCATAAATAATGTATATTAGATTAGGATCCATCATTTTCACCTCTTATAAAAATAATGTCCTATATCTAATATACCATTAGTTTACAATAATTAAAAATATAAGAGCAGTACTGATGATATAATGAAGAGAGATTACAAAAAATTATAATATATGGCTCCTTTAGAATATAGAGGATCTATAATAAATGTTGGGGTGTAAAAATGTACTCCGACATTTATTATAGATCCTACAAATATTCCCTCGATATGTTCCTAAAGGAACGTATCGAGGGTAAAATCAATGTCATAACTCCACATACTATTATTCACCTGATATTTTCAATTATTGAACAATGAATCTCTTCAAATAATTTATATATCGTGAGCGAACGGAGATAAAATAAATGATATTCAATATTAAAAATACACCTATAACTGTTAAGAACTGATTTAAAACTGACGAATACAATACTGTCTGCAGCACATTTATTGCAAAATAAGTGTGAATGCTTGCAAGAATATAAGGTACAAAGAACAATACAGCAATTTGAATACTTGCCACCTTTTTCATTTCCTTAAAACTCAGTCCTAGTTTCGATATTCCAATGTATTTACTCTTTTCCTGATTCAAGTCTGTATATAGTCTAAAATATAGGAAACTGCTAGCGCCTAAGAAGAATATTGCTCCCAAGAAGAATCCTACATATAAGAACAATTTCTTGTTTTGATTCTCCAAATTATATCCTTCTATCCTTGTTGACCAAAAGTATTTGCCGTGTTCACCTACACCAAGTATCTCTCTTAGTTTTTCAGTAACTTCAAGAGTGTTTAGCCAATCAGGAATGTCGTAGGAATAGGAATGGTATTTTTCCTGTATATTTGTTATCCTATTATATGTTTCATCATTAACGACAACAAGATTTCTAAACAAGCCCGAGTAGAATATTACTTTAGGAGCTATACCTACTACTTGAAGATTTATTTCTCCCTCATCAAGAACAATGTTTTTCTGGCTCAATGTCTTATCCCTTCTTGGATCAAATCTTACATAAACTGGAACTAATAATGCCTCATCTTCATCTAAGACAACTTGCTCCAATCCCAATGCAGATACTCGGTTGTTATAGTCTGATTGTTTGATAATATGAACTGTATAATTGCCCTTTGAAACCTGCTTAATAACTTCACTTTTATACTTTTCGTACTTAAATCCATAGCTTTCTAGCATTTCATCAATTGTCTTTATTTGCTGTTCTTCATTATCATTACTGCTGTACGATGTAAAAGTAAGTGCAAATGGATTGTCCTTTAGTGACTCATCCTTAACTACTGAACTTAGTGCATACACTCCTGTTATAGCAGTAAATGCAATGGCAGAAAGAATAGTAACTAGAAAAAGCATACGAGTGTTATCTCTAATCCTGTATATAAGATCAGAAATCCATAGCATATTGGTTTTATTCATGTAAAAACTTCTATTTCTCTTCATCCAGTGTAATATGAAAATACTTAATTGAGAGAAGAACAAATAGGTTCCTATAACCACAGAAGTAGTTAAAATCACTTCAGCATAGGGAATGTTTTCAATTAATAAAACAATCTCATCTAAAAATGGATGTATATCATATAGTTGTGGAGATATAGCCATAAAATAACCTATACCCAATAACAAAATAGCTACAAAGGATTGAATTATAGAAAACTTTATCTCCCTGTTAGGTCTTTTGGTTCCCTTTAAAAGATTAATGATGTTACTTGTGCGTATTATAAGTGGAGTTAAAACTGAAATACCCAAAAATATTAATATAAAGAATACTGTGGTTAACAATATGGCTTCAAATGGAAAATAAAAGGATAGAGATTCAAAAGACAGAATACTGCTTAGAACCATTAATAGAAACTTAGAAAATACTAAACCCATGGTGATACCAGCAATAATAGCTAAACACCCTATGATCATGTTTTCCAGAAATACTAGCCTTCTAAGCTGTTTTTTGGACATTCCAAGAATCATCAGAGTTCCAAATTCCTTGCTCCTAACTTTCAAAAATGCATTCACAGAGATAAATACAAACAAAAATGAAAATACGAGTATAGCTACCTCAGTTTGTCCCATTATCAGCTCAATTGCACCGCCATTTCTACTTGCTATAACAGGATGAAACAAATTGACCGCAAAAGAAAAGAAAACCATAATTGTAAAAACACTACTTAGAAAATAGGCTAAATATACTCTTGTATTTCTTTTTACATTATTTAAAGCGAATTGGAAAAACGTCATTTGTTTCACCCCCTAGTAGAGAAAGAACATCGATAATCTGTTGATAAAATTTCTGTCTGCTATCACCACGATGAATCTCATTAAAGAACTGACCATCTTTTATAAATATCACTCTATGGCAGTAGCTTGCTGACCTAGGATCATGGGTTACCATTACAGTGGTTACTCCTATATCCCTGTTAATACTTTCAAACAGCTCCATCACGTCTTTTGCTGCTTTTGAGTCAAGATTTCCTGTAGGTTCATCAGCTAGTAATAGTAAAGGTGAGTGTATAATTGCACGAGCTATAGCAGTACGCTGAGCTTGACCGCCTGATACTTCATAGGTCCTTTTATTGATTATATTTTCTATATTAAGTCTTGCAGCTACCTCCTTCAATTTTTTGTCCATGGTAGAAACTTTATGCCCATCCAGCGTTAAAGGAAGTACAATATTCTCACCGATGGTTAATGTATCAATTAGATTGAAATCCTGAAAAACAAATCCAAGTTTTCTTCTCCTGAATAATGCTAACTTTGAATTATCCAATCTATAAGGATTTTCACCATTTATCAATACCTCTCCTGATGTAGGAGGATCGATAGTGGAAATTACATTAAGGAGTGTCGTCTTCCCACTACCGGAAGGCCCCATAATTCCAACAAATTCACCTTTTTCGATACTCAAGTTGATATCTTTTAGTGCACAAAATTGAACCTTATCTCCATATATCTTAGAAATATGATTTAATTTTAGTATCTCCAATTTCAACACCCTTTCATCTTTTGATACTTTTATTTTAAGGTATCCGTGCACTGTCTGCTATCGATTATTATTACATTAACCTTACATTAATGTAATAATATTTTAACCAGTAAAAATAATTCTAATAGTAGTCCCTTCTCCCTGTCTTGATTCTATCTCTATTTGATGTTCTAACTTTTTACATATTTCATTTACTAGATATAATCCCATACCTGTAGATTCACCAAACTTCCTTCCATTCTCTCCTGTGTAAAAAGGTTCAAAAACTCTACGGATATCATTTTTGGGTATTCCCACGCCTTGATCTTTCACCTCTAAGACCTTACCTTTTATGCTTTCATAAGCTGAAATAATGACCTTTTTGTTCTCCCCTTCTGTATATTTAATAGCATTTACCAGCAATTGTTCTACTATGAACTTGAGCCACTTTCGGTCAGATTTAACAGACATATTCAAATCTATTCTAACTTCCGGATAGACTTTTTTTCGAATGAAATATCTTTTTTGTTCATTTACAACTTCAGCTACAATGGAATTCAATAAAATAGTCTCAACAGCAAAATCGTGTTCAAAACTACCAAATCTTGCCATATTCATAGCCATATTCAACCCTCTACTGATGCGTTCTATCTCTTGCTGGATATTTTCTATATATGGCTCACCTTCTTTTTCTTGAAGTATTAAGTGAATTACTGATATTGGTGTTTTCATCTGATGGACCCATTGATGAATAAAGGTCAAATGTTCTTCCTGTTTTCGTTTATACATCTGGATTTGTTCTTGGTATAGATTATATTGTACCCGAAGTAGCCTGTTGACTGCTTCCGAGATGGGGGTACTTCCTGCTGATGATATGGTATCTTCAAATTTAGAAGGCATCTTGGTCAATTTATCATATAGCTTTTTATGGGAAAAATAACGGTATAACAAAAATACACCCAGAAGAAAGCTACTTAAAAAAATAAAGTAATATACATTTTCTAATGTCTCAAATCCACCAAGATTTCTATAAAAAATAAATAGAAATAGCATATTAAAAAGATACAATAATACAAATGAAATATGGTCATGCAGGAAGATTTTCATCACTATTTCCTCCAGGTTACATTTAATCTGTATCCATATCCTCTTACCGTTTCAAGTGCATCGTCAATACCAACCTCTTGAAGTTTTTTTCTGAGTCTAGCCACATTCACATTTAGGGTATTTTCATCGATAAAGGCCTGATCGTCCCATAGTTTTTCCATAATCACATCTCTGCTTACAGCTCTTGGCGACATGCGCATTAATGTTTCAGCAAGCACAGCTTCCTTCTTTGTCAGTACAGTAGAATTGTTGTTAAAATGCAGTTCGGGCCTTTCAGGGTACAAGGTGAGACCTTCAAGCTCTATTCTTCTTTCTTCAGATACGCCAGGAGCAAAGTCACCATAGCAGCGCCTCAACTGACTTTTAATTTTTGCAATAACTACATCGTAATAGAAAGGCTTTGTTATATAATCATCCGCACCGCTTTCTATTCCCATCACCTGATCCATTTCGCTGTCACGAGCAGAAATCATGATGATGGGAATCTTAGATATCTGCCTTATCTTTCTACACCAATAAAAGCCATCGTACCTGGGCAGATTGATATCAAGCAAGACAAGGTGAGGATTTTCCTCAATAAATATATCCAAAATTCTATCAAAATCATTTACAATTATGGGTTTATATCCATACTTCTCAATATGGGAGCTGAGAAGCTTTGCTATAGAAGCGTCATCTTCTACCAGCATT
>ENA-OWOZ01002688-OWOZ01002688.1-bioreactor-metagenome-genome-assembly--contig:-NODE-2688-length-12877-cov-6.666719_pt1 | contig 12877 bp, 10 predicted proteins | sample MGYA00238140_ERZ651804 | MGnify/ENA primary metagenome ERZ651804 (study PRJEB26910, sample SAMN07631232) | bioreactor metagenome | isolation source: Switchgrass digestor | place: USA: Dartmouth... | reverse complement strand
GAATTTCTTTTTCAAGGTCTCCTCATCGTAACCCGCAATTTCAAAGGCCTTGACCATGATATCCAGGTCGTGGTTCCGGACCGCGCCCGAGGAAAGCTCAACGCCGTTGCAGACGATATCATACTGGTAAGCCAGAATGTCCAGAGGATCCTTGGTAGTAAGCTCCTCCAGCCCACCCTGCGGCATGGAGAAGGGGTTATGGGTAAATTGAATTTTCCCTGTCACTTCGTCGATTTCATACATCGGAAAATCATTGACATAGCAGAAACGGTAAGCTTTCTTCTCGCAGAGGTCAAGGCGTTTGCCCAGTTCATTGCGGATTAGACCAGCGTACTTGCAGGCAAGCTTTTCCTTGTCAGCAATGAAGAATATCACATCGCCGGGAACAAGGCCGGCAATTTGGGCCAGTTCACCTTTTATTTCTTCAGGGATATACTTGTCGATGGGACCTTTATAGGTCATATCCTCCTGAACCTCAAGGTAGCCGAGCCCGCCCATGCCAATGGAAAGTGCAAATTCCAACAGTTTTTCATGAAAGCCCTTGGACATTTCGGCATGAACCTTGATGGCCCTGACTGTTTTATGATGAAAAGGTTTAAAAGCGCATTTCTGGAAGAAATCTGTCACATCGATGATACGCAGGGGGTTGCGCAGGTCCGGTTTGTCGGTACCGAACTCCAACATGGCCTGTTTGTAGCTGAAAACGGGGAACGGCGCCTCGGTGACTTCATACCCCTCGGGCGCGAACTTTTTAAAAGTTGCAGTCAGCACCTCCTCGCCCACACGGAAGACATCTTCCTGGGTGGCAAAACTCATTTCAAAGTCGAGCTGATAGAACTCGCCCGGAGAGCGGTCAGCCCGCGCATCCTCGTCACGGAAGCAGGGGGCGATCTGGAAATACTTATCAAATCCCGATACCATCAATAACTGCTTATATATCTGGGGTGCCTGCGGCAGTGCATAGAATTTTCCTTTATATTTCCTGGACGGAACGATATAATCCCTCGCTCCTTCGGGAGAGGATGCCGACAGGATCGGCGTCTGGATTTCAACAAAGCCCATCTCGGTCATCTTCTGTCTTAAAAAGCTTATAACCTGGGAGCGAAACAGGATATTTTCCTTTACCTTCCGGTTTCTCAAGTCAAGATAACGGTATTTCAGGCGCACTTCCTCACGAATTTCCTTCGAGGCGGAAATTTCAAACGGCAGTTCTTTGTAGACACGCCCCAAAACCGTGACATTTTGTGCCACGAGCTCAATGGTACCGGTGGGAATCTTGGGGTTGTATGTTTCTTCATCCCGTTTTTCCACCACGCCTTCAATGGATAAGCATTCTTCTTTTCTGATGCCTTTTGGAAGTTCCATGTTTCTGAATACTACCTGCATGACGCCGTACATATCCCTGAGATCAATAAAGGATACGCCGCCATGGTCCCGGATGTTTTCCACCCAGCCGGCAATCTTGATAACGGAGCCGATATCTTCTTCGGTGATTTGATTCATTGTCCTGGTACGATAAATATCTGACATTATAATCTCCCTCCTCTTCTTTTACCAGATTCTTTGTGTCGGGAGAACAGCCCATGAATATAAAAAAGCTGCCCGCCCGAAATAGAAATTTCAGGGCGAACAGCGCTATTATTGTCCGCGGTACCACCTGAATTACTGTACCCCTTTGTACAGTCACTCCTTGGAGTTTGCCGCTGTAACGTACGGCTTACGTCGCACCTACTCGTCATATATATAAATATGACTTTCAGATTGAAGCTGATGAAGTGTTATTCGCATGAATTCACTTTACGGGGTTCTCACCGTTCCCCGCTCACTGTAAACGATAATTCATGCTACTTCTCTTCGTCATCGCATTTCCGCATATTTTATTTTGGCGAATATTTTAATATATATCAACTTGTCCTGTCAATAGGATTTTTTCCTGTAAATTTTGCTAAAATTTTCTTTTAAGATCCATTTCTGATATAATCATCCTGTTTAATAAATGAAAACTTCTTTACATTGTGCTTCTTTTTGATGCATTTGCTGCTATATCAGCGGATTCGTCAATACCGACCGGTTAATAATACTTATATCAACTTATATTGTTCCACTAATTGAGAAAAAAATATGAGTAAATTATAAACTCTGGTTTTTAATTGCTTTGGACAATTCCCCGACTTCTTCGGTAAGCTTCAGAAAATAATCTTTTTTTAATTCCGGATTGTAGTCCTTTGATTGATTCGAAGAATTGTAAATTAAAAATTTTACTTCACTATATCACCGATACATCTGTCGGACAGGGAATGTCAGGAGGAGTCTGAGTACCTGTAACGGTCAGGAATGCGGATATAGGCTAACCATCCCTGTTAAGTGTCTTGTTTATATTGGCACTGAATGTTGGTATGTTTATTATAGGACTTTCATATTATGTTGGGAATTTCAAATAAATGAACGGGGGAGTATTAAATGAAGAGAATTGCAAAATTAAGTTTTTTTTATAGCATGCTGGGATTGTTTCTTGGAGCTTTTTACAGGGAATTTACTAAAATAAACAGTTTTAAAGGACAAACTGTCTTAAGCGGTGTACATCCTCATGTACTAGTTTTAGGGGCATTTTTCTTTTTAATTGTATTATTGCTGGAAAAATCCTTTGAATTAGCCAAGAATAAGAATTTTAACAAATTCCTTATAACTTACAATATCGGACTTTTAATATCAGTTATAATGATGGTTATACGCGGATGTATTGAAGTATTAAACCTTGAAATATCAACTGCGATAGATTTTTCAATTTCAGGTATAGCAGGCTTAGGTCATATTATTATCACAATAGCTTATATCTTATTCTTCATAATATTACTTAATAGAATCAATGACGCCGATAATAAATAAAGTAGACTTACAAAAAAGATTTATACCCCTTTTATTGGATATCCGGTGAAAGGGGTATTTTTATAAGTTGTTCAAGTTTTCCCATTGCAGATTCAGTAAAATCCATTCCTTTTGGAATATGACTTGCACTCGAAACATCATAACAGCCTGGTAATTATTCTTTGGTATATGATCTTTTTTAAAGCAGAACCTGATTCTTACCATATTTCTTAAAATTGCATTATTGTATATATCAAGAAAGTAATTGATTATAAAGCTTAACAAAGCTACTTCAGCTTCTTTTGCCATAAAATATCTGCAGAAATTCCAGCGATCTATCAACCAGTTTTTTCGGGAAGGGCATTTTTGAAAAGATTTTTTTAAGAAATCCCTTATTCTGATAAATTCCTGTTCATTAAACTCTTTTCTCGTAAAAGCCATTTTACTTCCACATCCCTTATGTATGATCACATAACCTGCAGCACCCTGAAATTAATGCAGAATATCATATAAACAGATTATATTAACTGTTTTTCATAGCATTCTATCGTCTTATCTTTCCATCTTTTATATGCATAAAACTTAAATCCCAATGAAACCCAGAATTTTTTCGCTAATGTGTTTTCCTGCAATATACCAATTCTTACTTTAGAATAATTCTGCTGCTTCAGACTTTCCTCGAACAAGTTATACGCCATTTTCCCGTATCCTTTTGAATGACATTCGCCATGAATCATTAGTAAACCTATCCAGGGACAATTATCTCCGGGATTATTACCCAGAAAGTCAATTATTCCTATGTACTTATTTTCATTCAGTATTATATAGCTTTCTGTATCCCCGTTAAAAAAATCGCTTTTTATTTCTTCCACTGTTCTTAAAGGATTTCCGTTTTCAAGTATATTATAGTGGGAATTTGAGTTTATAATTTCCAGGACAATATCCAATAAATCTTCTGTTATAGGCTGGAATACCATAATTCATACCTACTTCAGAAAAATTTCTTAACTTCAGTTACATATGAATTACTCAACGCGACATAATCTTCTTTCTTAATCCATTAGTCAGTCGGTTTCGTCGGGTTGTATCTGAATTGTCCCGTCCTTAAACACAAGCTCGCCGGATATAATAAGCTCCTCCTGCATAAATTTCCGCTTTTCTGCAATCAGTTTCCCGTTCCTCATATTAAGCACATAATCGTAGTTCATGCGGTCAGACAACTCATAGTTTACACCTCTGGCATAATCATAGATGATAATGCGGTAATCTATGATTCCAGAGCCAATGCTGATTGTAGAACAAAGCTCCGGTTTTCCGTCACCTGTCAGATCACAGAAATAAACATTCCATATCGGCATACCTGTGAATAGCAGAACTGTTTCTTTGTCAGTTACTGCTTCGAGTTTCTCGGCGTGACAACGGAAGGTTACATCCGGAAACGCATCAATATTGATTTCTCGTACTCCGTTCCATATCATCTCATCACCGTGGAGACCGTCAAACCATTTTGTTGCAGCTAATCTAACAGAATCATCTTCATCCAGACTAACCACCCACTGAATACTTGTATCATCGGAACCAGGCTCGTCCTTTTCCGAAGCGTCATAAAAAGGCTCTGTTCTTTTGGAATCAGAATCTTTTGGATTTGTCAAAGAGCAGGCAGCAACCGCGATGCAGATAACCATGGCAGCAATGATAATAAAAAATACTGGCTTCTTATAGTTCATCACTGTTTCACCCCTTAGCGAAAACCGGTTGCAGGCCATAATGAATTAACGGTGAACACTGCAACCATTCATCAGTTCAACATTTTTTCTTACCTTGCATGAGTAGTTAGTTCCTTCTATTCTCAATATTAAGTCAATAACTGCAAAGCGTTTACTTTATAGTTTATACTCATTGTCACAAAAGCTTGGTCATCAACTATTAAAGACCCTATATGATAAGAGACGGCTTATTCTATGTAATGGGTAAAAAATGCTTTTTTACTTATCTGAAACTGTCGGAATTATTTATTTTATCCTCTTCGTCAGTTCAGCCATGGCTGCGTAATGAAGAACATCAATTTTTATGGGAATCCATAAAGAGGCATCTTTATAGTTCTCCTCTGGCTTCCTTCCAGTCGACTAACAAGTTATAACGTTTTGTTCTGAAATATAAAACGCAATAACATGGATCATCAGGCCCATTGAAATGATTAGCCAAACCATCGTACCACATCTCCCTTTTTATCTCGGGATCTGTTATTACATCTATTTCTCCAACCAATGTAATGTTGTAATCATCGGCGTTAAAACAAACACTTGCTCTGTTACATTTATTAATCCGGTTAGTTTTGGTACCGCCTAATCCGGTACAGAAAGTAATCCAGTTGATTCCGTCTGCTTTTGAAGCAGTGATTGTTGACACTGTCGGATAATCATCCATATCTATTTGAGCCAATACACAGTATGTACCTGCCCCGGTATTTTTTTCAACAATTTCTCCTGCTCGTCTGATTATATCCTGGTGCTTCCGGGCATTGACTGAATTTATAAGATTCATAACACATACCTCTCTACTCAATATCGTAATTTGAAATAGACAGTAAAGTCAAATTGTTCTTAAAAATTATTTACAATATAAACTTTCAGGTCATCTGTCATGATATTTATTGTACCATATCACCCCTATAAAGGCATGACAAATATCTTTTTTTAGTCAAAAAATAAATAATACCGATATTATTCATTAAACAGACAGGCAACATCCATCCTGTCTTCTCAATCACAGAAGTATTAACGTTATCTAACCTGTTCACCGCCATATATCAAAGGGATATTGAATTATTTTTTTGGTGTACAACCATTTATAGTTATACGCTTTATGTGATCCGCAAGCAGCAAACAAGGCGCTTTATGTAAAGCGCCTTGTTCACTGGTTAGTAAACGTGGGTTTATTATAGTAAACTGCTACAATAATAATCTATACAGACATAGCTAAATATACCCAGCCATCAGATTTCCAGGCCTCCGTAAAACCGAAATGCATAAAGGCTTTTGCGCTTTCGCTCCCTTCGGGCTGCGGAGAAATAAGAGTTGAAACATTAAGCATTCTGCATTGGTTTTTCATTTCTTCGAGTAATCTCCCCATAATTTCATCTTCAACTCCGCCTGTCAGAACATAATTGTTGTCAAATAACACACCAAGTGGAATCCAGAAAGGTTTTATCATCGGCAATGACATAACTACTCTGCCATCAACTTCTGCAACAAGCTCAACGCCTTCTCTCTTGCTCAATCTTTCTATTGCGGGAAGTATTTTCTCCTCGGTTATCTGCCTGGGAGTCATCGCACTGTATACATTTTCCCATAAGTCCTGAACATCATCTTTGCAAACAGGTCTGATGACAATTCTTGATTTTTCCAAATCAATCTCTCCTTTCATATTTGGTTTTTTTGCGTGTTGTGCACATTCAAAAAAAGGAGTACAGCCATAAATGCTTGAAAAAGCTTTCGTAAAACCTGCGTGAGTATCAAAACCGTATTTCATGGCTGTATCACAGATATTTGCTCCTGCTTTTATTTCATCAGCCGCTGCTAAAATACGCTTCTCCCTGATATACTCCATTACCGTTTTACCTGTAACTTCTTTAAACTTACGAGCAAAATGGTATGATGAATATCCGACATAACGCGCTATTTCATCAAGTGAAAACTCATCACACAGATGGTCATCAATAAATTTATATGCTTTGATTATTGATTGATCCATTTAATCCTCCCTCCTTTCATGAAGATGTACCGTACGGTAATTTAATAATACATGAAAAAGAACGATTTATCTTTTCCTTGATTGCTATATTTTGTACATCCAATTCCGGAAGATATAAATAAAGGCCTGACTCCCAGTACAATAACTGACTGAGAATCAGACCCTATCAGTATTTTAGGATGTTTCCGCTATTTCATGTTCTTTTTTAAAAGACAACTCAAGTATTCTTGATTTGCTGATAATGTCTACGGACTACTTGTTCCTATTAGTGTTTTTCCGGTTAACTCCCAGTCATAATTCCCTGATACCATTATAGACTTTTTCCCCTGATTAAAAGAATATGTAAATGTAACAGGAAAACCTAACAGCTCAAACACATCATTTCCCAGTGGTATCATTTTTATATGGGTAAACAGGGTGGACTGTAATACAGGGTATTATTCTCCAAAATTACTTTAACTTCATAAATACCATCCGTAAACGTTCCACAATACTTCTCCAATGCGTTAATCTCCGGTATTTCCTTTTTGTAGTATTTTATATTTATATTTAAAAAACTTGCTATCTCTTTCAGGTAGGATTCCCACTCTTCATCGGAAGTATCTATCTTCAGTTTTTTAACCGTAAACCTTTCAAAGATCTCGCAAGATAGATTCTGGTAATCTTTCCACATTGAAAAAATGCTTTCGTCACCCGAATACTTATGTGTTTCGAAATAGGCAACCCCTTCAGGATCAAGGATTAACTTTTTCCACTTTTCCCCTCTTACTTTGAATGCTCTTTCAAGATTAGCTTTTACATCCGGCCGATAAAGAAATATGATATGAGGATTTGCTTTTTCCAATATTTTCATAAGCTCATCATAGTAGACTATAATTTTTTCCCTGGGGTAATTTCCTGTAAAGAAATAACGGATTATATTCTGGAACAGGCATCCCTCCATTATATGGACCCCGCCTGCAGACAGTATGTAATCTATGAAATTTTTCCATCTTTCATAAATGTCTTCAATGTTTTTCTGCATGCCCTCTTCTGTATATAAACTGCCGATTCTAAATTCACCGCCGTTAGCCCAGCGTATCGGATGATTTTTCATTTCTTCATGATACCAGTAATATTCTATGCCGTTTCTCTCATATAATCTGGCAATATTTTGCGATGTAGACGATTTGCCAACCCCACTCATACCTGTTACAATTATTAATTTCGTTTCCTTCATGGTACCCGTTCCCCTTATGTATTCACTGGTTCAACCAGGTTAACAGTATACTTTGCCGAGCCTTGATTTGATATTTTTCCAAAAACGATTTCATGGCTGAATAAAATAAAGCAAATTTAGCCAATATATGGTATAAAATGGCATATTATAGGAATTCATCGATCGTGCTTATTACAATTCGACACTAAACATATAAGCGGTGCTGTAATTATCGTACCCATCAAGAAATGCTTCGGCTGTCCAGTATTTATCCGGATATGGAATGTTTACATCCTGACCAAGTATAATGTTTCGAGTTATATCATACATGGCATCAACATCATATCCTTCTTTTTTATGCATTGCTTCCATATCGCCTGAAAAAACAGCAAATGCAAACTGTGAAATGTATGGAGGTCCTGCGACAAAACTGTTTTCAATTCTTTGCGGTGTAAAGTCAAAGCAGACAAATCCTTCAGGTACGGGAGTGTCAGCCTTCATAAAACGACCCCAGTATCGGTGCATTCGTTCAACATCCACTCCTCTGCCATAATGATGTTGAAATAATACATCATAGTCAAAACCTGATTTATATTCACTCATGGTATCCAGGATACTAAAAATTTCCTTAAGACTATCGGCAGTATCCTGACCGTTACCTTCACAGCTTTCTTTCCCGATAAACCGCATGGCTGGCATTTTCACATATTCGAATTTTTCAACCCTAAAGCCTTTCTGTTGCTTTTCAACCACATCAGGCATAAAAAGTGTCCATTGCACTCTTGCATCACATTCTTTTAGCAAATTTACATAACCGAAAACATTAACGCTGTTTGTTCCTGTCGGGCCCGTTTTACCTCCCGCAATTTGTTCACGTATCTTACGATCACGCATTACCGAGAAATCAGTAAACATTTTTGTTACCACATTTCGAAGATCATCATTTTCAGTTTTGCCCGACAACTCGTTATCAAATCTGTCCAACGCATTGAAAACAGCCCCGTTAACTATCCCGGAAGGCTCAATGCTTTTCAAATATGCCCGGAGTTGTGCATTCTGACTTCTGAATCGTGCAAGTATACCATGCATTAAAATTTGCTCATTCTCCGCTATCTTATCATCCGTCCATTCAGAATCGTCAAGAATCCATTCAGTCAGAGCATCGAAAACATTCGGATTATGCACTCTCGCCTTAATAGCCCAGTTTACAATTCTTTTATACTTATCAATGTCAGACAGCAACTCGTCTTTTTGATTTTTGAAATCATTCCAATAAAATTCATCAATTAATGAACGGGGCATTTCAAAACCTCCCTGTATGGTAATGTTTATTTTCAGAGGATGGAATATTCTAATTTTACCATCTTGCACCTTTGACGGCGGGAAACCATGAAACCGTGCAAACGCCTTTGAAAAGCTTTCCTGGGTATCGTACTGATAGCGCATTGCGACATCGATTATTTTGCTTCCTGATTTCAGCAACTCAAGCGCGGCTAAAGTCAATCGACGGTTCCTGATATATTCGCCCACTGTCATACCAAATACCAAATGAAAAAGTAACTGGAAATGAGAGCTTGATGTATATGCCTGATTTGCAATATCGTCTATGCTTATCCTGTCAGTTATATGCTCTTCAATGTATTGAATGCTTTTCGATAGGCACTGTATCCAGTTCATTCCATCCTCCTCCTTTCAGACAATAATATATAATTATTTGCATTCAAATGTCATGTTTTAAAATACGATGTTTTGTCCGGGACACAATTTATATTTAAATCACCTTCATTATACCGTTTTTTATCAATAATAATAAATTAATCATTCCAGGAATAACCTGTATTATATCAATTCTACATTCCGTAACGTTTCAGAGTATAAATTATTGGAAGACCATCTTATGAAATCACAGTTTGATATTATCAGAAACGATGAAAGATTTATAAAATGTTTTTCTTATTTAGATCTCAATTCTAAAGAACTGAAACAGTGAGGAATACTTTTAATGTAGAAAGAGGATGTAAAAAATTTTGTTGGTGAGATAAGGAAATAACTCCTTCCCGGCAAGAATAAATAATTATTCGCTGTCTTTCAAAGACAGTCAATCTCTGGACTTATTGCCTTCTACACATCATTTATATTCAAAACCCTGCTTACATTTAAAATAATAAGATATACCTTTAAAATAAACAGCTGTTTTCATTAAGTACCAGCGCATTCGTCAAACTCACATAACCGCTGTTTCATAAGCCGCTCAACGTTATAGTCTTAAATAGTGGTGTAAATTTCGTGGAGATTAATTGACAAAAGTAACCACGATATGATTTCTACTTTATTTGTCAATGGTCATTTGAAAAACAGTATTTTTGGTCACAAAAAAACCAGCAATTTTGGCCATGAAAAACCAGCAGTCATACAGAATTTAAGCCTTGCGATAACGGTGGAGGGATTGCCTAGGAGGCAGTGGAGCGTAGCGGAACGCCTGCTGGGCAATTCGCATTCCCTTAGTCCGGTTAAGTTAACCTGTAGTTACTGTTATCTTAGTAGTTGGTTGTATTAATCGGTTTCTTACCCGATAACTGTTCCCCCTCAGGTTAAATACATGGGCATGGTGTAGTAAGCGATCTAAGATAGCTGCAGCGGTACTCATGTTCACAAAGAGAGTACCCCATTCTCCAAAATCCAAGTTGCTGGTAACGATCAAAGAACGGTTTTCGTAAGCTTTGGTGACCAGCTGGAAAATATGGTCTGATGCGGTTTCATCCATGGACACATAGCCCAGTTCGTCCAGAATGATAAGGTCATTTTTCAAGATATTGTTAATCTTTCTGTCCAGGCTGTTATCGGCTAAAGCTGCATAAAGCTCGGCAATGAGGTCCGTGAGCGTGTAAAAACGAACTTGGTAACCTTTTAGCACTGCCTTAACTCCCAGGGCGATGGCCAAGTGGCTCTTGCCTACTCCCGGTGGACCCAGAAAGATGATGTTCTCCTTGGCTTCGATAAATTGAAGGGTTGCCAGATCATAGATGCTTTGTTGGCTGATGCTGTTTTGGAAACTAAAATCAAATTCTTCCAAAGTCTTTATCTGGGGAAAGCAGGCTCTTTTCATTCTTTTTTCCTGTTGGGTCTTGTCTCTATGTTCCACTTCCTTGTTAACAACATAGGCTAAGAAATCCAGGTAGGATGGTTCTTCTTCCAGTGCCAATTCATTAACATCGTCAAGGATGTTTCTAATATGGGGAAGTCTTAACCTTTTTAAATTCTGTTCCAGGATTTTCCGATCGGCGGTTGGTATTTGTCTAATCACTGGATAACCTCCTCGTAATAGCTGGTATCCCGGCGTTCTACTTCTACTTGGTAAGGAAGGTTATCCAGCTTGTAATTGGCTCTGTTGGAACCTACTGTAGGCAGAATATTGGGGTTCTGGGATTGTTTTTGCAGTATTGATTTTAGCTTTGCGTAACCAATAGCTCCAAACTTAAGGGCTCGTTCCATGGCTGCATTGATTTCAGAAGCACTGTACTCTTCTTTTAGGGAGATGATCTTCTGCATCTGCTCTCTAAGGTGCCCTTCCCGCCGTTGGCTAAGGTGCTGCAGGTATTCTTCGGCCACCGGGGCCAGGGCTTCAAACTCAGCTTGCAGGGGATGTTTGGGCCTTTGTTTCATTTTTTGATGCTCAGGGTAGTGGTCATCGTTAATGACTACTTGGTTTTTACCTTTTACCAAGGTATGTACAGCTACTACTTGCTCATCATCTAGAATTTCAATCCTGTCCTCGTATCGCCTGAAATGTACTGTTTTACGGGCCAGTTTAGCGGGGACTGAATATTTGTTGTTGTCTACGGAGATAAGGGCTGTTTTGCCGGCTTTACGGGTTTCGTATACGGGTAAAGGGGCTTTGATTGCCGCCGGTAATGGTTTTAAGTATTTACGTTCTTCAATTAGGCGTTCTTCCGGGATTTCACCGGTGGTACCATGCACTTTGGCATTGGCCACTTCCTTAAGCCACACCTGCAACTGCTGGTTTAGGTCTTCCAAGTTCTTAAATTCCCGCCCGTAGTAGAAGCTCTTTTTCAAGTACTTGACATTGGATTCTACTTTGCCCTTGCTTTCCGGATCATTGATCCAACATGCTTTGGGTGTGAAGCCATATCTTAAAGCCAGTTCCAGAAGGGTAGAATTAAACCTCACTATCGTACCTACTCGTTCCGCTACCACAGTTTTGGCGTTGTCAAAGAGGATTGTTTCGGGAATCCCTCCCACATACTCGAAAGCTCGATGTAGGCAGGCGTTAAAGACGGCCATATTGAGGGAAGTGATGAACTCCGCATATCTTTCTCTTGACCAACTTAGGCAGAAAACAAAGACATAAAGCTTAACCCGCCGGCCGTTTTCGACAATGGTGCCTAAGTGGCCCCAGTCAACCTGGGCTTGTTCACCTGGCAGGGTTTCATAGGGTTTGTATTCCCGGGAAAGTTTTGGTCGTACCTTAGAGACGTAGCGCCGGACGGTTCTTGCGGAGCCTTTATATCCCATTTTTTTAATTTCTTCATAAATTGTTTCTGCAAACAGTTCAGGCCATTTTTCCAGTCGATTTGTGATATACTCTTTGTAAAGATCGATTTTGGAACTTCGCTGGTAGACCGGTGGTGCTTTCAAAGGCTCTTCAACATCCCAATATTTTGCTACGGTGCCACGGTCCAGGTTTAAACGCTGTGCTGTGGCGGTCTTACTTAGGCCGGCTTTCCGACATTCTTGAATGTTCACGATTTCCCACACTCCTGTCATTTTTGCTCGTTCCCTTCTTTAATGTTTTGGTTCCAATGAAAATGTTGTAGGGAACGAGCTTTTTTCCTTTTCTAAATGACCGGTTTTGCGGGTTTTTCGTGACCATTTATGTCGATTTTATCATGGCCATTAACATTATTAGAGAAACCAAACAAATAAAGTAGAGGAGGTCATACCGTGGCTACTAATAATAGAATGACACTTTTAGAACAACTTAGCAAGTATGTTGTTGAAAAAGATAAAGATTTTTTAAAAGAAGCATTAACATTACTCATT
>ENA-OWOZ01002684-OWOZ01002684.1-bioreactor-metagenome-genome-assembly--contig:-NODE-2684-length-12886-cov-2.771177_pt1 | contig 12886 bp, 5 predicted proteins | sample MGYA00238140_ERZ651804 | MGnify/ENA primary metagenome ERZ651804 (study PRJEB26910, sample SAMN07631232) | bioreactor metagenome | isolation source: Switchgrass digestor | place: USA: Dartmouth... | reverse complement strand
ATAAACTGGTATCCGACATAGCCGAACTTGAAGCAAGGAAAGACATGATTAAGGGTAAGCTTGCGGTGGCAAAAACCCAGGAGCGCATAAATAAGATGAGTTCGTCAGTAGCAAGCGCCAATAACTCCATATCAAGTTTTGAAAAATATGAGGAATTGGCAAACAAGGCTCTGGACAAAGCCAATGCCATGGCAGAACTTAACCGCTCCTCCAAAAATCAGACCATTGAAGATCTTACCAAAAAATACACCTCCGATATATCGGTGGATGACGAACTGGCAGCATTAAAAGCAAGTTTAAATAAATAATCCGGTTAAAATGTCCGCCAATGCACAAACCAGTCTTTCCTGCAAGCGGACATTTTTTAAATCGGACGGCAAGGAGAGAAACATATGGTAACACATTACAAATGCCCTAACTGTGGGGCGGATATGGAATTTGACGCCGGTACCGGAAAACTAAAATGCGACAGCTGCCGGTACGAAGCAAATATCGAAAAAATGGCCGGTATGGCCGACAGGCCGGGCGATGCCCAGGTTTCATACAATATGGATGATGAAGATAAAAGGGCCGAGCAGGGTTCTTATGAAAAAGATTTCGTGGATGCTTCATACGAAGATACTCCCTCCCACCACCATACTTTCTCTGAGCACGAAATAAAAGAATATCATTGCCAAAACTGTGGCGCAGTACTTATTACCGAACCCCAGACCACCGCAATTAAATGCAGTTTCTGCGGGGCAGGAATAGTCTTAAGCGATCGTTTGACCGGAGTCTATTCACCGGATTATGTCATACCTTTTTCCATTACTAAGGAACAGGCACAGGAAGCTTTTAAAAAATGGTGCAGAAAAGGGCTTCTGACTCCCAAAGATTTTAAAACAGCCGACAGAATTAAGGATATCACCGGCCTGTATGTGCCTTTCTGGTTATTTGATCTGAACGGTAAAGGGGAAGCGGTGGCAACGTGCACCAAGGTTCGGACATATACCAGGGGGGAATGGATTTATACTGAGACCCGGTATTATCATGTATACCGTAAGGTGGATTTGGATTACCTTAAGGTCCCCTGTGACGCTTCAAAAAAAATGGACGATGCTATGATGGAAAAGCTGGAGCCTTATCCTTACGGAAATCTAAAGGAGTTTAAAATGCCCTATCTGGCAGGTTTTATTGCCGAAAAATACGATTATGACGACGAACAGCTGCTGCCGAGAGTTAAAAACCGGGTACACTCCTATGTGGAATCTTATATCAAATCCACCATTACAGGATATGCAACCGTAAATTTTAACAGCCTTAATATTCATATCCGTAAAAAGCAGGCAAAGTATGCCCTGCTTCCCGTATGGATGGTTTGCTATGATTACAAAAAGTCTGAGCACATATTTGCCATGAACGGCCAGACCGGCAAAATAGTAGGCAAACCTCCGATAAGCAAAGGTAAGGTTGCTGCCTGGTTTTTCGGCGTATCCGGAGGTTGTTTCCTTATACTTCGCCTGCTTACCGTCCTGTTTGAGGGAGGTTTGTTATGATGGCACTTTATAATAAAAATAATATCAAAAAACTCTTCGTATATTTTACCCTGACTTTTATTCTGATCTCTGCTATATGGGGCATTATATCGGAGACTATTGCTTCTTTGGCTTATGCCGGTACGGATATCAATTCTTCATACGAAAAAGGCAGGCGTATATATGACAGTGCTGGTTTACTGACCGATATGGAAAAAGAAGAATTGGAAGCCCTGTGCCGTGAATACGGAGAAAAGGCAGGAATTGAAATTTTCGTTTTGACTCATAACGATGAAAATTCCACTTACCCCGAAAAATATATCGAAGATTTTGAAGATCAGCTTCCCGTAGCCGACCGGGTATATTTTCTCTATGACAAATACCGCGGGGAAATATTCATGGAAGGATACGGCCTTGCCGAAATCTATATCCACTCAAAAAGAATAGATAATATTTTCGATATGGTGGAGGCCGATCTAAGAAACGGCAAATATTTTGATGCCTTTAAAACATATATAATTCAATCGGCGGCTTACATGGAAGACGATTCCGAATTAAATTATAATCATAACTATATCTATGACAGCCCCCCGAAAGAATTTGACCCCGGCAACAATTACAGTTATGATGATTATGACTATGATAAATACTATAAAGAATACTCCAAAGCCGAGGCTCAACAGAACAATATATTTTTTAACGCAGGGTTTCAACTGATAATATCCCTGATAATCGGAGCCTTAGTCGTCGGTGCCCTTGCTTACAGTTCAGGCGGTACGATGACAGCCGGCGCAAATGACTACCTGGACAGAAGCAGAGGCGGCCTTATAGGACGAAGGGATCAATATATTCGTTCTACGATAACCAAAACCAGAAAACCCAGTTCCGATCCCGGTCCAAACGGCGGACGTCACCGTCATCGCAGCAGCGGCGGATTTAATTCCGGCGGCTTCAGAGGAGGCGCATCTTCCGGAGGCCGATCCCACAGTTCAGGCGGAAGAAAGCTTTAAAAAATATATAGGAGGTACAATATGGGACTGTTTTCAAAACAATTTGCAAACGTGGTGGAATGGGAAGAATTCCGCGACGATATGATTTTCTACAAATGGAGCAACAAGGAAATAAAGAAGGGCAGCAGGCTGATAATTCGTCCCGGCCAGGATGCCATATTCCTTTATAACGGAAAGATAGAAGGCATTTTTACCGATGAGGGAGATTATGATATAGAATCTCAGATAATACCCTTCTTATCAACTCTAAAAGGATTCAAATTCGGTTTTAACAGCGGAATGAGAGCAGAGGTCCTTTTTGTCAATACAAAAGAATTTGTTGCCAAATGGGGAACCCAAAATGCCATAAACATTCCCTCTCCGTCCCTGCCGGGCGGTATGCCCATCCGCGCCAACGGAACGGTTACCTTTAAGGTTGCTGACTATGTCAAACTGATAGACAGGATCGCCGGCATAAGGCAAAGTTATCTTGTAGAAGATGTCAGACTTCGCATCATGGCGGTGCTTGATCAGCTCCTGATGAAATGGATAGCCAAAGAAGGCAAGGATATGTTTAACCTTCAGGCAAATTCGTTTGAGATTGCTGAAGGAATTAAAACGGATCTTAACATGCAGCTGTTTGACAGCGGTCTTGCCGTAACAGGATTTAATATTATGAGCTTTAATTATCCGGAAGAAATACAGAAAATGATTACCAAAAATGCTTCCCACAGCATGGTAGGCGACCTTGGCCGTTACCAGCAGATAGAAATGACAGACGGAATGGCTTCCGGCAGAATAAAAGGCGGCGGTACGGCCGCCGATATGGCAGGCATGATGATGGGAATGAATATAGCCAATCAGATGATGCAAAATATGAAAGAACAGACAGTCACCATAAATCCGAATAAACAAACCGGTGCCCGGCAGAATATTCCCGATCAGGCCCCAGGAATGAAGCCTAATTTCTGTCCGAATTGCGGCTATAAAGTGGATGGCGCCAATTTCTGTCCCAACTGTGGCATGAAACTGGTCTAAAAGTATACGGACTTGTATGACAAACCGGCATATGCCGCCCTTATGTCATACAAGTCTTTTTTAAAATCCCATTATAAAATTATTAAAGAAACAAATTATTGATAAAACCAAAGGTCCGTGAACAAACATTAACGAACTCGGGTTTATTATTTTGTAAAAATCGCAGAGCAATTTCATATAAAAATAATAAACATCATATATCCGCCAAAGATATATGATGTTTATGTATCAGGTATGTAAAATAATTATTGCTTTGTATAGTATTACTGAACTTTAAATACATCATCATTCATTAGGCGATTAAGCCTTTCTTTAGCATCCTCCCTGGAATTGCCTTTGACACCGAAATAAAACTTGATTTTCGGTTCTGTTCCAGAAGGCCTGACAGCACACCAGGCATCGTCGTCCATTTCATAGTAAAGGACATCGGATTTGGGCAAGTTGGTCGGAGCAACTTCACCGGTAACCAAATCAGTTACCGTATCTGATTTATAATCTCTTATCTTCAAAATTTTGTATCCGCCTGCAGTTCTGGGAGGATTTTTGCGATACCCTTCCATTATAGACTTGATCTTTTCAATACCCTCTATCCCTTTTAAGGTATAAGATACCGTCTTCTCCTCAAAGTATCCGTATTTCTTAAAAATGCGCTCCATTTGTTCATAAAGGGTAATACCCCTGTCTTTATAATATGCGGCTGCTTCGCATAGCGTCATAACCGCCGCAACGGCATCCTTATCCCTGGCATGGGTTCCCACCAGACAACCGTAGCTTTCTTCGTATCCGAAGACAAATTCATGGGAACCTGTTTCTTCAAACAGCCTGATTTGCTCTCCTATATATTTAAAACCTGTCAAAACCTCAATCAGTTTGGCATTGTAAGCTTCGGCTATTTTATCGGTTATGTTGCCCGAAACGATAGTTTTTATAAGGACGCTGTTTTTGGGCAATATTCCTTTCTCGGCCTTTTGTGAAAATATATATTCTGCAACCAATGCTCCGGTCATGTTGCCGTTAAACAGGACAAATTTTCCTTCATTATCCCTTACCAGAACTCCCAGCCGGTCAGCATCAGGGTCTGTTGCCAATATTATATCTGCATTTACTTTTTCGGCCAGTTCGATTGCAAGATTAAATACTTCCGGGTCCTAAGGATTAGGGTATTTTACAGTGGAAAAATTGGAGTCCGGAAGTTCCTGTTCAGGTACCACATATACATTCTTAAATCCCAGTTCTTCAAGAATCCTCCTTACAGGTATGTTGCCTGTACCATGAAGGGGACTGTATACTATTTTCAGCTCTTTGCCTTTTTCACTAATCGGATTTAAAACAAGTTTTTTTAGTGCCTCAATATATTTATCGTCGATTTCTTTGCCGATTATCTTAAGAAGGCCTTCTTTTATTGCATCTTCCCTGGTCATAGTTTTTGTTTCGGAAAAATCTTTTATTGCGTTTACTTCCCCGATAATTTCCGTATCCCTGGGAGATGTAATCTGTGCTCCGTCTTCCCAATATACTTTATAACCATTGTATTCCGGAGGGTTATGGCTTGCGGTAATAACCACGCCCGCAATACAGCCCAGTTCTCTTACTGCAAAGGAAAGCTCCGGAGTCGGTCTTAAAGATTCAAACAAATAAGCCTTAATCTTATTGGCTGCCAGACACAGGGCGGTTTCCATGGCAAATTCCGGGGACATTCTTCTGGAATCGTAAGCAATAACGACACCCTTTTCTTCGCCTTTTTGTTTGATAATATAATTGGCAAGCCCTTGTGTAGCCTTCCTTACGGTATAAATGTTCAACCTGTTGGTACCTGCTCCGAGAATACCTCTGAGCCCGCCGGTACCGAACTCGAGATCTTTAAAAAACCTCTCCTTGATTTCATTCTCGTTGTCTTTGATATCTTCCAGTTCTTTTCTTGTATTTTCATCAAAATAAGGATTTGTAAGCCATTCGTTGTATTTTTTCAGATATACCATACATATCCCCTCGTATTTATTTTTTATTATATTTTCTTCTATTAAATATATAATACAAAAATTCATAAAGAGGAGTAATGAGACTTCCCTTCCCATCACCCCTCTTCCCTTAAACATCAGTCTTTATTTAATTTCACAGATTAACCATGATATGGTTCCATCAACGAATAATTATGATGACATCCCGGATAATCATCCAAAATTATTCCAACTCACCGTTACTCTGTGTTTCTTCATCATGTGCAAACTGAACATCGTTGGTATCGGGTACACTTTCCTCATCGTTATAACCGTTTTCCTGATCATAACTTTCATCACCGTACCCATGGGCATCACCGTTGATACCGTTACCCATAAGGCCGCCTTCGTTATCTTCGTCATTAAACAAAATGTCACCTGCGGTACCCTCAGGATATTCAAAGGTATCAAATTCGTCGGTGTAGCTGCCTTCTTTATACATATCATCGGTTGTATTATTTTCCTGAGCTTCGGTACTTATCTTTACGCTGCGATATTTCTTCATACCGGTTCCTGCCGGGATTAACTTACCGATTATGACATTTTCCTTCAAACCAATAAGAGGGTCTACTTTTCCTTTTATCGCTGCCTCGGTTAAGACCTTGGTGGTTTCCTGGAACGATGCAGCAGACAGGAAGGAATTGGTCGCCAAGGCGGCTTTTGTTATACCAAGCATTACCCGTTTTCCTTCAGCAGGTTTTTGACCTTTTTCAATCATGGCTTTGTTGACTTCTTCAAACTCCATAATATCAACCAGGGAACCCGGAAGGAAATTGGTGTCGCCGTTATTTTCTATACGGACTTTCTTAAGCATCTGACGAACTATAACCTCAATATGCTTATCGTTTATTTCAACACCTTGCAGACGATAAACCCTTTGTACTTCCTGCAACATATAATCCTGAACCGCATTTATACCTTTAATCTTAAGGATGTCATGAGGATTTACGCTACCTTCCGTAAGTTCGTCACCTGCCTGGATTATATCTCCGTCCGAGACTTTTATTCTTGAACCGTAAGGAATGAGATATGCCTTGGATTCCATTGTCTCGGGATTTGTTACGATGACTTCTCTCTTCTTCTTGGTGTCCTTAATGGTAACAATTCCTCCGAACTCTGCTATGATAGCAAGTCCCTTAGGTTTTCTTGCTTCAAACAGTTCTTCTACACGGGGAAGACCCTGAGTAATATCTTCACCTGCCACACCACCGGTATGGAAAGTACGCATGGTAAGCTGAGTTCCCGGTTCTCCGATAGACTGAGCAGCTATAATACCGATGGCTTCACCAACCTGGACCGGTTCTCCGGTAGCCATGTTGGCACCGTAACATTTAGCACATACACCGATTCGGGATCTGCATGACAGTACACTTCTTATCCTGACCCTTTCTATGCCTGCTGCAACAATAGCTTCCGCCCTCTTCGGTGTTATCATATGGTTAGCTTTCACAATGACATTGCCGTCGGCGTCATAAACGGTTTCGGCGGCAAATCTTCCGGTAATTCTCTCCTGCAGAGTCTCTATAACTTCATTGCCGTCCATGAAAGCTCCTACCCACAAACCGGGAATTTCCTCGTCATGGCCGCTGCAGCAATCGGCTTCTCTGATTATCAAATCCTGTGCCACATCGACAAGACGACGGGTTAAGTATCCTGAGTCTGCGGTTCGAAGAGCCGTATCGGACAAACCTTTTCTTGCACCATGGGCCGAAATGAAATATTCCAAAACATCCAATCCTTCACGAAGGTTGGATTTGATAGGCAATTCGATGGTACGGCCCGATGTATCGGCCATAAGTCCTCTCATACCTGCCAGCTGCTTAATCTGCTTGTCGGAACCACGGGCACCGGAGTCTGACATCATCTTGATATTGTTAAATCTGTCCAGGCCTGAAAGCAGCTTTTCTGTAAGAATATTGTCCGCTTCTTTCCATGTCTCTATTACGGTATTATATCTTTCTTCTTCGGTCATTCTTCCGCGGCGATACTCCATGTTAATCTTTTCTATGGTAGCTTCCGCTTCCGCAATGATCTCCTTTTTTTCCTTAGGCACTACCATATCCGATATTGATACGGTAAATGCAGCCTGTGTTGCATATTTATATCCCAATGCTTTTATCGCGTCAAGAAGCTCGGCGGTCTGAGTAGCCCCATGGATATTTATGCATCTTTCCAGAATAGGCTTTAACTGCTTCTTTCCTACCACAAAATCAATTTCCAGTTCCAGTAAGTTCTCGGGCTTGCTTCTGTCTACAAAGCCCAGATCCTGAGGAATCACTTCGTTGAAAATAAACCTGCCCAATGTGGATGTTACAAATTTTGATACCTCTTTACCTTCGTTATCAATACCGGTTCTTCTCACCCTGATAGGTTCGTGAAGGGTAATAAGCTTGTTCTCATATGCCATTAAGGCTTCATTAACACTCTTAAAGGAATGAATTACACCTGTTTCGTTTGGCTTATCGATAGTCAGATAATATATACCGAGAACCATATCCTGGGACGGAACTGTTACCGGTGCACCGTCAGAAGGTTTAAGCAGGTTGTTGGGCGAAAGCAGCAAGAATCTGCATTCTGCCTGTGCCTCAGCAGACAGCGGTACGTGAACAGCCATCTGGTCACCGTCGAAGTCGGCATTATATGCCGTACATACCAAAGGATGCAGCTTGATGGCTTTACCTTCAACCAGCACAGGTTCAAAAGCCTGAATACCCAGTCTGTGAAGGGTAGGCGCACGGTTTAGCATAACCGGATGTTCTTTGATAACATCTTCCAGCACGTCCCATACTTCCGGCTGCAGCCTTTCCACCATCTTCTTGGCAGATTTAATGTTGTGTGCGGTACCTCTTGCCACCAGTTCTTTCATAACGAAAGGCTTAAACAATTCGATAGCCATTTCCTTGGGCAGGCCGCACTGGTATATTTTCAATTCCGGACCGACAACGATAACCGAACGGCCGGAGTAGTCAACTCTTTTTCCGAGAAGATTCTGGCGGAAGCGTCCCTGCTTACCCTTTAACATATCGGACAGGGATTTAAGCGGACGGTTACCGGGACCTGTAACAGGTCTCCCTCTTCTGCCGTTGTCAATAAGGGCATCCACCGCTTCCTGAAGCATTCTTTTTTCGTTACGGACAATTATATCGGGAGCACCCAGCTCCAGAAGCCTCTTTAAGCGGTTATTGCGGTTGATTATCCTGCGATACAGGTCATTCAGGTCAGAAGTGGCAAATCTTCCGCCATCCAATTGAACCATGGGCCGTAAGTCCGGAGGAATAACGGGAATAACCGTAAGTATCATCCACTCCGGCTTGTTTCCGGATTCACGGAAAGCTTCCATTACTTCCAGCCTTTTTATAATTCTGGCTCTCTTTTGTCCGGTGGAATCCCTCAGGGCTTTTTTAAGCTCCTTGGTCTCCTTATCCAGGTCAATGGCTCTCAAAAGCTCCTGTATAGCTTCCGCACCCATACCGACCCGGAAGCTTCCCTCACCGTATTTTTCTATGGCCTCCTGCTTTTCTCTCTCATTTAGAATCTGTTTATACTGGAGATCCGTATTGCCTTTATCAAGAACTATATAGGCGGCAAAGTAAAGGACTTTCTCCAGCGCTCTCGGGGACAGATCGAGCATTAAGCCCATGCGGCTGGGTATTCCTTTGAAATACCATATATGGGATACCGGCGCTGCCAGTTCAATGTGTCCCATTCTTTCACGGCGCACGCTGGATTTCGTTACTTCAACGCCGCAGCGGTCGCATACGACTCCTTTATATCTGATCTTCTTATATTTCCCGCAGTGACATTCCCAGTCTTTGCTAGGACCAAATATTCTTTCACAGAACAACCCGTCTTTTTCCGGTTTTAAGGTTCTATAGTTAATAGTCTCCGGTTTTTTTACTTCTCCTCTTGACCATTCCCTGATTTTTTCCGGAGAAGCTAGACCGATTCTTAAGGCATCATAAGATATTTCAATTTCATTGTTATTAATAATATCAGGCATTATTTGGCTCTCCCTTCATTAATTCTGCTTATTGTTCAAAATCTTTTCAGTTCCGACATGGCAACTAGTAAAGATCGTCGGGGCTATCCTCCATATCGTCAAAATAGAGGTCGTCACTGTCACTATCCGTGTCATCCGAAATATCTTCATATATATCAAAGAAACTGCTGTCTAAATCCTCATCCCCTGTTTCACTATAATCGGCATTATCGTAACCGTCATCATATCTGAAGGTATTGTCGCCTTCTATCAGCTGGGTCGTATCGGCATCACTGTAGTCTACTCCCTCTGTCAGCTTAATTTCGTTGCCATTTTCATCGAGAACGGTAACGTCGAGAGCCAGAGACTGCAGTTCCTTCAGCAGAACCTTAAATGATTCAGGTATACCGGGTTCACTGATATTTTCACCCTTGATAATAGCTTCATAAGTTTTGACACGGCCGGTTACATCGTCTGATTTTACTGTCAGAATTTCCTGAAGGATATATGCGGCACCGTATGCCTCCAGTGCCCAAACCTCCATTTCACCGAATCTTTGTCCGCCAAATTGTGCCTTTCCGCCGAGAGGTTGCTGTGTTACTAACGAGTATGGTCCTGTAGAGCGGGCATGAATCTTGTCATCAACCAGATGGTGTAATTTCAGGTAATGCATGTAACCTACGGTTACAGGCTGATCAAAATATTCTCCTGTTCTTCCGTCACGAAGCAATACCTTACCGTCACTGTTTATCTGAACACCTTTCCATTCGGAATTTTCTCCGTAATGGTTCTTTAAATACTCAAACAGATAGGGATCCAAATTGTCCTTATATTTAGCCTCAAAGTCTTCCCATTCCATATTGGCATAATCATTGGCCATTTTCAAAGCATTCATTATGTCTTCCTCGTTGGCACCGTCAAATACTGGAGTTGCCACATCAATACCCAAAATCTTTGCCGCCAGCGAAAGATGAATTTCCAATACCTGTCCTATATTCATACGGGAAGGTACGCCCAGAGGATTTAACACGATATCAAGAGGCTTACCGTTGGGCAAATACGGCATATCTTCCACAGGTAATACACGGGATACGACACCCTTATTACCGTGGCGGCCGGCCATTTTGTCACCCACCTGGATTTTTCTTTTCTGAGCTACATATACTCTTACGGTTTGGTTAACTCCGGGAGGCAGTTCATCCCCGTTTTCTCTTGAAAATACTTTGGCATCCACGACAATTCCGTATTCACCGTGGGGAACCTTTAAAGAAGTATCTCTTACTTCTCTGGCTTTCTCTCCAAATATGGCCCTAAGCAGGCGTTCTTCGGCCGTAAGTTCGGTCTCTCCCTTTGGCGTAACCTTGCCGACAAGAATATCACCTGCACGGACTTCGGCACCGATTCGGATAATGCCTCTTTCATCCAGATCCTTCAAGGCATCGTCACCTACACCCGGAACATCTCTTGTTATTTCTTCCGGTCCGAGTTTGGTATCCCTGGATTCACACTCATATTCTTCTATATGAATGGACGTATAAACATCGTCCTTAACAAGCCTTTCGCTAATCAGTACGGCGTCCTCGTAGTTATATCCTTCCCAGGACATAAAACCTATCAGAGGATTCTTACCCAGGGCCAGTTCTCCTTTACAGGTTGAAGGGCCGTCCGCAATAACCTGACCTTCTTCAACCCGATCACCCTTATTTACAATCGGCCTCTGATTTATGCAGGTACCCTGGTTGCTTCTAGCAAACTTGATAAGCCTATATGTGGACTTGCTGCCGTCGTCGTTCTTAATTACGATTTCCCTTGCCGTAACTCTTTCCACCACGCCGGATTTTTTGGACAGTACACATACACCTGAGTCAATGGCAGCTTTTGCTTCTATACCTGTTCCTACCACCGGCGTTTCAGTAGTAATAAGAGGAACAGCCTGACGCTGCATGTTTGCACCCATCAGTGCACGGTTGGCATCGTCATTTTCCAGGAAAGGTATAAGGGATGTGGCCACGGAAAATACCATCTTAGGAGAAACGTCCATAAGATCGATTTTCGATTTCTCATACTGGGATGTTTCTTCCTTATAACGTCCTGAAACGGTATTGCTTATAAAGTGACCTTCCTCATCCAGTTCGGCATTCGCCTGAGCAACCACATACTTATCTTCTTCATCTGCCGTCAGATAAACAACTTCATCGGTAACCCTCGGATTTTGGGGATCGGATTTATCCACAACACGGTAAGGAGCCTCGATAAACCCATATTCGTTAATCCTTGCATAGGTCGCCAGGGAGTTGATAAGACCGATGTTGGGACCTTCCGGTGTTTCTACCGGGCACATTCTTCCGTAATGGGAATAGTGAACGTCACGAACCTCAAATCCTGCCCTGTCTCTGGACAGACCTCCGGGTCCCAAGGCAGACAAACGTCTTTTATGGGTAAGCTCACCCAAGGGGTTATGCTGATCCATGAACTGCGACAGCTGGGAACTTCCGAAGAATTCCTTAACGGCTGCCGTAACAGGCTTTATGTTTATCAATGACTGCGGACTGATATTCTCAATATCCTGAGTCGTCATTCTTTCCCTGACAACCCTCTCCATCCTGGACAGCCCGATACGGTACTGGTTTTGCAAAAGTTCTCCGACCGCACGGATTCTTCTGTTGCCCAGATGGTCTATATCGTCGGTATCGCCTATACCGTACTCCAAATGAATACAATAATTTATGGAAGCGATAATATCTTCTTTGGTTATATGTTTGGGAATAAGTTCATTTACGTTCCTGCGTACGGCTTCTTTAATATCTTCCAAAGAAGTATTCTCTTCCAGTATCTTTTTAAGTACCGGATAGTATACGTTTTCGTTTACACCCAAGGCTTTTTTCTCGTCCGCACCGATTTCCGGAACATAATAAGACAGGTCTACCATCATATTGGAGATAACTTTGACTTTTTTATCCCCCACCTGAATTAAAACGGACGGTATGGCGGCATTCTGCAATTGCAGTGCCATATCGTTGGTCACGGTATCTCCGGCATTGGCCAATACTTCACCGGTTGTTTTATCGATTACATCCTCCGCCAGTGTCAGGCCCACGATGCGGTTCCGATAAGCCAGTTTCTTATTAAATTTATAACGGCCCACCTTTGCCAGATCATACCTTCTGGGATCAAAAAACATACTGTGAAGAAGGGACTCGGCATTTTCAATGGCGAGCGGCTCACCGGGACGAAGCTTTTTGTATAACTCCAGCAATCCGTCCTGATAACTTCCGTTGGGATCCTTTGCCGTGCTGGGATCTTTTGATAAAGTAGCCAGTATTTTGGCTTCTTCACCGAAAAGCTGCTTTATTTCTTCGTTGGTCCCGT
>ENA-OWOZ01002683-OWOZ01002683.1-bioreactor-metagenome-genome-assembly--contig:-NODE-2683-length-12892-cov-8.854467_pt1 | contig 12892 bp, 12 predicted proteins | sample MGYA00238140_ERZ651804 | MGnify/ENA primary metagenome ERZ651804 (study PRJEB26910, sample SAMN07631232) | bioreactor metagenome | isolation source: Switchgrass digestor | place: USA: Dartmouth... | reverse complement strand
GATAAACCTGTAGTCAAATGATTACAGGTAATATTTTTAACGCCAATATCGCTTGGAAAGGATGATAGTTAATATGAGAATAGGAAAGGAAAAATTAAGGGAATTGCTTTCAAAGATGTAAAGATAATCTCTGCCACAAACAAGAACTTAAAGCTTCTCATAGAGGAAAAGAGATTCCGAGAAGATTTGTTTTACAGGTTAAATGTATTTCCCATAACTTTGATACCTTTACGAAACAGGAAAGAGGACATAGTGTTATTATCCTTTTATTTCCTCAATGAATGCAATGAAAAATATGGCTATAACAAGAAGTTCAGCTATGACACCATGTTGAACTTCATAAACTATGATTGGCCAGGCAATGTAAGGGAGTTGAAAAACTCAATTGAAAGACTGGTGTTGTTAACAGCAGGTGATGTTATTTCCAATGCAAGGCCAGTGGTGGACCAGTATGTACATGGGTATGACCTGGACAATCTAAACACCCTGGATAAAAGAATTACCCCTCTGGAGGAAGGCTTCATTAACCTGGATGGAAACAAGTCACTGAAAAATATGGTAGATGAGTATGAAATTAAAATTATAGAAGCATATATTGAGAAATATGGTTCCCTTCGAAGTGCAGCAAAGGCTCTAAAGAGCTCACCAGCCACATTGTCCCGTAAGCTTTCTCAATACAAAAGTAGACATCATATAGAAAACTGTTTGAATAATGAAACAGAATAGTTTCAATATTCAAACAGTGTTTTATTTTATAATATTACAAATATTCAAAAATATAAATATATGAAAGCTCAATATGTATAATCCTTGGATTTAAGCCTTTCCCTTTTTTAGGATCTCAATTGAATATCAGTAATTTTCTGGCATATATTTTGCTATTAATAATATCCGAGACGCCTAAAACGGAGGGGTGAGGCTATGATCATAAAATCAATAGGATTTCCAAGGATTAAAAACTTTGGAGGCGATATAAGGGACTTCTTGCCATCCTTGTTCCGCTATCTGAAAAAGTTTAAGGATGTGGAAGTATATGTAGAAAACACCTATGGTGAAGGATTCGGATTAACAGAAGAGGATTACCTTGCAGAAAATCCCAATATAAAATTTGTGTCATCTGATGAAGTATATAAGAAGGACCTGATAGTAATATTAAAGATGCCAGAATTGGAGGAATTGGAAAAGCTAAGGGATGGATGCTGTCTGTTTACAATGTGCCACTATCCTACAAGGCCAGCAAATGTGGAACTGTTTATGCGAAAGAACATTAAAACCTTTTCAATGGATGGCATTGTAGACGACTATGGCAAGAGAATATTTGTAGACTATTTCAGAACAGCCTTTAACGGTTCCAGAATTGCATTTAATGAATTGAAGAAGTCTATGGGCGATGACTTCTATTCTCCAGCAAGAAGGCCTATAAACGTAACTGTAATAGGAGTAGGCGCAGTAGCACAAAACTGTGCAAAGTCATTTGAAATCCTAGGAGACGAGGAATTCCTGGGGAAAAACATTCCTGGAGTAGCCATAAGGCTCTTGCCAAGAACTATTACCTATAGCGACGAATTGATGATTCCTATTTTGAAGGAAACGGACATATTGGTTGATGCAAGCAAAAGAGAGGATATAAGCAAATGCATAATTAAAAATGAACTCTTAGGCTATCTGCCAGGTCATGCTATAATACTTGATATAACTGCAGACAGGTATGATGAGGGGCAGGTGAAGCCAATAGAAGGCACTGTTGTCGGATCTTTATCCAAAATGGTCATCTATCCTGATGATGAACTATACAACACCATCCCTGAAAACATTGATTCCAGGAACAGAAGGACAGTTGTAAGCTGTGATGCATGGCCAGGAGTTACTCCAAAGGAATCCATACTGCACTATGAAGGATTAATAAAGAATTATTTTGAAATACTGCTTGCTAAGGATACAGATGACATAGAAAGGGATAGCGACAACTATTTTGAAAGGGCCTTGTACAGGGGAACACTGGAGTATTTCCTGGAAGAAAGGGCTGAAAAAGCAAAGTAACTAAAAGCAATAATATAGGCGTCTCTCATATATTTTGTAATACATTTACTATTATATAAGGAGGGAAGTTATGGATCATTACGGTTTTGTATCAATTTTGCCGCCTATAATAGCCATAGCACTGGCTATCAAGACTAAAAACGTACTGTTCTCACTGTTTGTCGGTATATTTTTCGGTTCCACAGTACTTGCAGGCTGGAATCCAATAAAAGGATTTGTAAATCTCATACCTAATTATATCTACGAGCAGGTTGCATCAGATTCAAATATGCAGTCATTGACAAACCTTCTCATTATAGGAGCCTTTGTAACGTTAATCGGTGCAACTGGAGGAGCAGCAGCCTTTGCCAACAAAATAGGCTTGGTAGGACCTATATTCCACCCCATTGGAGAAAAGTTCAAGGTGTCCAGGGAAAAGTTTGCATATATACTTGACGCCACATCATCTCCAATATGTGCTATGGTGCCTATCATCAGCTGGGGAGTGTATATAATGGGACTGATACAGACTGAATTAGAAGCCCTTCCCCAGGTGACCATGACAAGCTGGGATATATTCGTAGGTGCTGTGCCATATCAGTACTACAGCATACTGACATTGCTTATGGTAGGATATCTTGCATATACCCAGTTTGACTACGGTCCAATGCTAAAGGCACAAAGAAGAGCAGAAGCAGGAATAGTACTTAGAGAAGGGGCAGTACCTTTAAGGGACACTAGGGTAGTAGAACTGCCAAAGGGAGTAGAGCCTAAGGCAAGAATGGTAGTTGTACCTCTTATTGCCTTACTAACAGTAATGTTTACCATCTTTATACTGAACGGATTCCCCAAACAAAGCCTATCTGGAATTGTAATTCGCCAGGGTATTGCATTAGGATTTATAGTAGGAGGAATTATTGCTGCAGTAATGGCTTATCAGAATAAAATAATGACGTTAAAGCAACTTGAAGACACTGTATTTGACGGTATGAAGGGCATGGTATACCTGATGGTACTGATGATATTTGCATGGTCTTTAGGCAGCCTTACAAAACAGCTGGGTACAGCCAATTATATAGTAGAGCTTTCAGAAGGATTCCTGAATCCCGGATTCTTGCCAGTAATAATGTTCATTGTAGGATGCTTGATGTCACTTCCTACAGGTTCATCCTGGGGACCATATGCCATATTAATGCCTATAGGAATTCCAGTAGCAGTACAGATGGGAGCAGCATCTGACCACATGGACCACTTTAAGACACAGTTCCCATATGCCCTCACAGTAGCCTTTGTTTCAGCTATATTGTACTTAATAGCAGGATTTACAGAATCAACAATAATACTTGTACCTGGAATAATAGCTCTGTTTGTAATAGTATACTTCCTGCATAAGGCAAGTGTTAAGAAAATTGAAAATTTGAGCGAAAAGGAGCTGGCATCCTAGTTAAAAAGCAGAAAGCCTAATTGAAAAGAGCCTAATAAGGCTCTTTTTTCATTATATATACTTTTTACATACTAAAGCCAAATACTTGATAATAGATAACGTTAGTAATAGAATATTAATAAACATCAGGGAATAAATAAGGGGGAATATTATGAAGACAATTTCAAGCAGCAAAGTAATATACAGCTTTACATACGATATGGAGCCTGTAGAAACAGTATCACCAGGAGAAGTATTCAAGGTAGAGACCAATGACTGCTTTTATCAGCAGATAGAAAGAGAAGACCAGATAATCACAGAAATCGATTATGACAGAATAAACCCGGCTACAGGGCCTATTTATGTAGAAGGTGCAGAACCGGGGGATATATTAAAGATAAAAATACTGGATATAGCTGTTGCAGGAAAAGGCGTTTCAGGAACAGTACCAAATGAAGGGGCACTGGGGGATCAGGTAACCAGGCCTACCATAAGGATTATAAACATAGAAGATGGGTATGCAGTACTTGAAGGCATAAAAGTCCCTATAGAGCCAATGATAGGTGTAATAGGGGTGGCACCAAAGGAAGAAGACGGTAAACTGCCAACAGAAATGCCATGGAAACATGGAGGAAATATGGACACCAAGGACATCAAAAAAGGCTCAACCCTATATTTGCCTGTATACCAAAAGGGAGCCTTATTAGCCCTGGGGGACTGCCATGCAGCCATGGGAGACGGCGAGATATGCTTTACCGGATTGGAAATACCTGCTGTAGTTACCCTTGAAGTGGACCTTATAAAGGGAAAAACCATTGAATGGCCTCTGGTGGAAACAGATGAATACACTGCAGTCATTGCATCAGGCAATACTCTGGATGAAGCCTTGTATCTGGCAGCCAGCGAAGCTGTAAAACACTTAAAGAATGGTTTGAACCTCACATGGGAAGATGCATATATACTGGCAGGCCTGGCAGTCGACATGAAGATTTCACAGGTGGTAGACCCAAAGAAAACCGTAAGAGCTGCCATACCAAAGCAAATTATTGCTACAGAAAGGATAATTGAGTCCTTATAGTTCAAGTTAAATTTATTATACCAATATAAAAAATCTGCAATTGAAGTATTGCAGGTTTTTTATTGGTATTTTTTAACTGATAATTCACAAACAATTCAGAAAATTGGATTACTGACAAGAAAATATTGACATGTAGATGACATATATGGTATTAGAATTATATAAGAATAATTATATAAATAGATACATTTTATGGTTTAATCCATAATTTCAGGGTATAATATCATTACATATTTACTGAAAAAATATTTGCAAAATTTAACAAAATGAATGTAAAAAAAATAACAAAAAAGGAGGAAAGGTATGAGATTAAAGGATAAGGTTGTAATATTGACTGGAGCAAGCTCAGGTATGGGTAGGGCAGGAGCATTGAAATTTGCAGAGGAAGGAGCCAAGGTAGTAGCAGTTGCAAGAAGAAAGGAAAGGCTGGAGGAACTGGTAGAAGCCTCAAAGAACATGGAAGGAGAGATATATGCTCTAGCAGCAGATGTTTCAAAGGATGAGGATATTAAAAGAATAGTAGACGAAACCATAAACAGATTTGGAAGAGTAGATGTACTAGTCAATAATGCAGGAATACTTGATGATTATCTTTCAGCAGATAACATGACAGATGAGATGTGGGACAGGGTACTAAACGTCAACCTGACAGCACCTATGAAGCTTATAAGAGGAGTTATAAACCACATGATTAAACAGGGCTCTGGCAATATTATAAACGTAGCTTCCATAGGAGGGCTTAATGGTGCCCGTGGTGGTATGGCATATGTTACATCAAAGCATGGTATGATAGGCATGACCAAACACATTGGATATATGTTCCAGGACAAGGGAATCAGATGCAATGCCATTGCTCCAGGAAGCGTAAGGACTGAAATAGGAGAAACAGTAAAGAATCCAAATATGGCTGTATTAAACAAGCTGATGACAGGGCTTCAAATACTTCCTGTAACAGGGGAACCTGAAGACATAGGCAATATTATGGTATTCTTGGCATCAGATGAATCCCGCTTTATAAACGGCGCAACAATTGTAGCTGACGGAGGATGGACTGCTTTCTAATATAGTGAGGGATATATATACCCTATAGGAGAAAATCCTGTAGGGTATTATATATTTATGCTGATTATCAAATTAACCATTGTATGATATAATTACAATTAATGGCATTTAAGTATATTAAAATTTTGCTAATCAAAAAGGGACAAGGGGGATTAATGTGGACAACAGTAAAGCATTAAGTATTTTGGAAAACATTAAAAAGGTCATCATAGGTAAGGATGATGTTATTGAAAAGGTACTCATAGCAGTACTTGCAAGAGGGCATATACTCATAGAAGATATTCCGGGAGTAGGAAAGACCACTTTGGCAAAGGCCCTTGCAAAGAGCATGGACCTGTCATATAAGAGGGTGCAGTTTACTCCTGATTTAATGCCATCAGATATTTTAGGCATCAATATCTACAACAAGGAAACAGGATCCTTCTCCTTTAAAAAAGGTCCTATATTCAACCATATATTCCTTGCAGATGAAATAAACAGAACCTCTCCAAAAACCCAGTCAAGCCTTCTACAGGCCATGGAGGAGGGGGAAGTGTCTACAGAGGAAGGGGATTATGTACTGGAAAAGCCATTTATAGTGCTTGCAACCCAAAACCCCATAGAATATCAGGGAACGTTTCCACTTCCTGAGGCTCAGCTGGACCGCTTCCTTATTAGGCTATCCATTGGATATCCGGATAAATCCCATGAAGTGAACATACTGAAGAACCACAAATCCATTAAAAGTATGGAAAACATCGAGCCTGTAGTGAACAAGCAGGATATATTGAACATGCAGGATGAAGTGGAAAAGGTTACAGCCCAGGACTCCATTATGGAGTACATAATAAACATAGTAAATGTAACCAGAAACTCAGAAGAGCTGCAGCTGGGGGCAAGCCCCAGGGCTTCCATAGATTTGTTAAAGGCAGCAAGGGCAAAGGCATATATATCAGGAAGGGATTATGTCATACCAGATGATGTAAAGGAAATAGCAATACCTGTTCTAAGCCACAGGCTTATTATGTCCCCAAGCTCAAGAATTGAAGGAAAATCCATGGAAGAGGTATTGAACAGATTGATAAACAAGGTCTTTATACCGGTGATATAGTATGAAAAGAAGCATTATAATCATATTATCCATAACTTTGTTGATTTATGTCCTCTTTGTAGGCGGGGAAATGCCCTACTTCCTGTTCTATATATATCTATCTGCACTGCTGGTTCCCCTAATTCACTGCCTTATTATCTATAGAGATTTATCAGGATCCGTAAATGTACCAAACAAGGCCATATATGTAGGGGATAGGGTGGCAATAAGCTATACCGTAAGGAACATGAGCAAATTCACTGCACCATATATAGAGGTGGAAAACAGCATTTCCAGACAATTGACGGGAGAGGAAGCTCCCAGGACAATGACTACACTAAACCCAAAGGGCTTTTATACCCACAACGAAGAGCTGACACTGAAAAGGCGCGGATATTACCAGATAGGTGAAATAGAAGTGGCCATAAAGGATGTATTTGGGTTTTACTCCATAAAGAAAAGGATGGCCTCTGATACAGCCCTGATAGTCTATCCCAAGCCAAGGGAGTTGAATTCCTTCAGGATTACATCCATAGAGCAGCTGGGAGAAATGCTCATAGATGATAAGGCCTTTGAAGACAGGTCAAGGATATCCTCCTTGAGGGAGTTCAGGAATGGAGATTCTGTAAAGTCAATTCACTGGAAGCTGTCTGCAAAGCTTGGAGACCTGATAATAAAGGAGTTTGACAACTCTGCAGACACCAATGTGATGGTGTTTGTAGACAACTATAGAGGGCTTTTCACAAACGACAAGGACCACCGGCTGGAGGATAAGATTGCAGACATAGGCATCAGCATTGTAAACTACTATTTGGGCAAGAACATACCTGTATCCCTGCAGACACAGGATGGGGATAAGGTAGTTGAAGTAAATGGCAAGGGAAAATCAGACCTTAAGCCTTTCCTGGAGGCCTTTGCCAGATTCAGGGGAAATGGATTATTTGACTTTTCAGTATTCATGAAGAAGAGAATGGGTGTCATAAAGAAGGGCTCAACGGTGGTAATAATAACTCCAAATATTGACAGAGCCATAGGTACCCAGGGAATAATGCTTAAATCCAAAAATCTAAATCCTCTGTTTATAGTGGCAACTGATAAGGAAAACAATACAGGGTATATTGACATGAGGGTAGAAAATAGCTTAAGGGAAGAAGGCATTCCGGTATATATACTGGACTATGAGACCAATATTAAGGCTGCATTGGAGGGGAGACAATGAGCAAAGGAAAAAACAGGCTAGAAAGATTTATATATAACTTAATCTATTCCTTTATGGTCTTTTCCCTTTCCTACTTATGCGGACTGCCAATAGGGGTTAAGCTATTTCTACCGCTGCAGATACTGATGGTTCTGTTAATTGACATGGCAGTAAAGCTTACTCTTATGTTCCCTATAATACTTTTAATACTCATTGCCATATTGACTGTAGGGTCTGTAGTTTCAGCCCTTTTATTCAAAAGCTTTTTTATTTCAATTTTAAGAAGGGCAGTTATACTATTTGAAAACATATACTACCATATAACGGAAATGGAAAGAATACAGCCTGAAAACACGCTGCTGTTCTGGGGGATTATAATACTCTTATTGAGTATATTCACCTGGTTTGTGGTATTTAAGAAAAAGCACCCGGCAATTCTTCTGCCAGTGTACCTGGGAGGCATACTGTACTACTGGTACATCTATTACGACCAGGCCTATTGGTGCATGGCATTGTTTTTGTTCTTATTCTTCCTCTTAGTGGGACTTAGAAACTATTCCAGGGAGAGGGAAAGCACAGATAAGGTGTTTACCCATGCTTTCCACTATTACTATAAATCGAAGATAAGCATTATAATATCCTATGGGCTCGTGATAGTAGCACTGGCTTTGGCACTGCCTAAAGGCGGCAGGATTATACGATGGGAATGGCTTAGGGATAAGGCTTATGAGGCTTTCCCATTTCTGGAGGAGTTCCGCTCTACAGAATTCGTTGTAAAGGGAGATGCAAAAACAACCTCCAGGTATATTAATACCATATTGGGATATCCCAATAAGCCTTCAAAACTGGGAGGGCCAATAGTTCTAAGTGATAAGGCAGTGTTAAACGTCTATGGAGAAGGCCCTGTTTATCTGCGTGGAAATGTGAGACATACCTATACTGGCACCCACTGGAAAACAGAGGACTATGATACGGTGTACCATGATTTAAGAAAGGATTTCAGCGGAGTACCTGAAGAGGAGAGGAAATTCTATGAAGAGGTTACCTATTCAATTATAAACCGTACTCTGACAAATATAATATTCAGCCCCTACAAGCCCAGCATGGTAGACCTTCAGAGCATGTACAGGCTTAAGTCAACCAGTGATGATATATTGGCCTTCTCTGATAATATTGATGTAGGGGACAGGTATACACTGACGGTACTTAAGCCTCTTAAGTATGATGAACTGATAGCCCTTGGAGTTGACAGGAAGAAGGAGGATATAAACCTATCCTTGTATCTGCAGCTTCCTGATACAATAACCGATGCAACAAGGAAACTAGTCAAGGAAATAGTCAAGGATGCAAATACAGATTATGAAAAGGCACAGGCTATAGAAAGATATTTGAGAGAAAACTATAGATATACCATGGATGTAGAGTCAGTTCCAGAAGGCAGGGACTTTGTAGATTACTTTTTATTTGATTCCAAGGAAGGCTATTGTACCTATTTTGCCACAGCCATGACTGTAATGCTTCGCCTTGAAGGCATACCAGCCAGATATGTGGAAGGATATCTGGCTACTGAAGCCAGGGAAGAAAATGTATATGTAGTAAGAAACAATAATTCTCATAGCTGGGTAGAGGCCTTCATTGAACCTGTAGGCTGGACTATCTTTGAGCCAACACCTGCCTATCCAATGCCTTCAGATCCAGAAAGCTTTGTAGAAATTGAGAATGAAGAGGAAGAAACAGTGCCTCAAACACAGGAAAGAACTAGACTAAGCGATACACTGTTCCCAGGCATTGAAGGAGAAGGAGAGGATTTAACAGAGGCTGAAAAACCAAAGATAAAGATAAGGCCTAAACATGTAATTGCTTTCATATTGGGAATTCTCATTTTAAGCATACCTGTGAGATTTATAACAAGATTTATAAAGGTAAAATATTATGATAGGAAGATTTCCAAAATGCCTAACAAGGAAAGGCTTATATACCTGTACAATGAAATAATAAAGCTTATTGAATTAAGGGGAATAGTCAGAAGAACAGGAGAAACCCATTATGAGTTTGTAAACAGAATTGGATACAACTTCTCCACCATGGGAGATGAAAAAAGCCTGGAGGATGTAACGGAGATATTTGTAAGGAATAAATACAGCAATATAATTACTTCAGATGAGGATGTACTGGTTATGGAGGATTACAAGAAGAAAATGGAAAAGCGCATAAAAAAATTCCTTGGAACGAGAACATATTTATTTAGAAGGTATTTTAAGTAAAGTATAGGCTCTTATCCTTAAATGTGGATAAGAGCCTTATATATTAATCTATATAACTCTTTGCCTTGCTCATAAGCTGGCTTCTTCTTAAGCTTTTCAAATAGTTGTAGTAATCCTTTACTTCCTTCACAATGGAAGTATCAAGATTGTTATCCTTAAGCTCCTTTTCCATGTCCTTCAACAGGGCATTGACTTTTTTATCGCTTTCAGACTCCAGCTTGCTGCCTAAGGTTAAATACTTGTTAGCCAGGCTTAAAATGGAAACTTCACCAGACTTGTATTCCTCATATCCTGATTCAACCAGATCATTTATTTTAGTCTCGTATTCCTGTTGGAGAGCAGTTAAAACATCGTAATATTTGGTGACGATAGATTTGTATAGTTCATCTTTGGATTTATTATTAGCATTATCATCAGCACCATTATCTGTAGGTTTTTCTTTGCCTTCACTGCTTTCATCAGGTTCCTTTTCATTTTCCTCTGGTGTTTCATTGGAAACGGGTATATCTTCATTGCCTTTATTATCTTCAATATCACCTATTATCTTCTTTATAGGGTTTTCTACAACTTCAATATCCTCATCAGTATCATCTTCAGGGAGCTTATGTACATTTTCATCCTTAAGCCTATTATAGCTGGATATCAAATTGTACATAAACCTTATTTTATTGAAATTTACAGCTGTTACAACTAATATTACGCCTAAAACTGCCAGCAATATGTACTTCGTACCTTTTTTCATCTTTAACCACCTCTATATATGATTTTTTTAGATTATATCATGAAATGGTTTCATTTTTAATACTTTATTTGATAAAAATAAAAATTTATTTTCTTTATTTACAAAAAATTTACATTATGCTATACTATAATTGTTCATTCATCGAACGAGGAAAGAGAGAGGAAATATGAAATTCTTTAGCCCCACGAATATATATAAGGAACTTATGCTATTACAGGAAATTGAAAAAAAGCCTAACAGTACTCAAAAAGACCTGGCAAGTATCATAGGGGCTGCAGCTTCTATGGTTAATGTGTACATAAATGAATTAGAGGAAAAGGGCTATTTAAAAAGAGAATATATTTCAGCAAAAACTGTCAACTATCATATAACTCCTCAAGGTATAAAAAGAAAGAACTACCTGCTTATTACATATATGAGGGAACTTCTTGACCTTTATAGGCTGGCAAAGAATGGAGTAGGGGAATTCTTAACTAAATTAATCGATAAGGGTTATAAAAACATACTTCTATACGGTGCAGGAGAGGTAGCAGAAACTATAATAGGAGTAATACGGGACAAGGATTATTCTTCATTGAATGTAGTAGCTATAGTAGATGATGATGAGAACAAGCAAGGTAGGGAGTTTATGGGATATAAGGTTATATCTAGAGAAGAGATTAAGAATTATGATCATGATGTTATAGTGATAACTTCGTATACTTTTGAGGAGGATATTATGAATAGGTTGAAAGAAGTAGGATATCCCTTGGATAAAGTAGAGAGATTTTTTGACGCTCTAGAATAGTATAAAAATTAGGAAACAATAATTTTGCTATTGTTTAAGGAAGGAAGAATTATAATATGATAACTCAAAATGTAAATAATAAAAGAATCTACTTATCCTCACCTCATATGAGCGATGAAGGATATGAAATGCAGTACATAAAGGAAGCATTTGAAACTAACTGGATAGCACCACTAGGGCCAAATGTAGATGGTTTTGAAAAGGAACTAGCTGCATACGTAGGTATTGGACATGCTGCAGCTTTAAGTTCTGGTACTGCTGCTATGCATATGGCACTTAAAGCAGCAGGTGTAGGTGAAGGAGATATAGTATTTTGTCAAAGTCTTACTTTTTCTGGAACAGCTAATCCAATTATATATCAAAATGCAATACCGGTATTCATAGATAGCAATTATGAAACCTGGAATATGGATCCAAAAGCATTGCAATTAGCTTTTAAAAAGTATCCACAAGTAAAAGCAGTTATAGTAGTACATTTATACGGATTGTCTGCTGATATGGATAAAATAATTGAGCTATGCAAGGAACATAATGTAATTTTGATAGAAGATGCAGCAGAGTCCTTAGGTACTAAATATAGAGGAAACATACTGGAACAATTGGTGATTATGGAGTATTTTCATTCAATGGTAATAAAATCATTACCACATCAGGCGGAGGGATGCTTGTATCTAATAATGAAGAAAGAATTGCTAAAGTCAGATTTTGGTCAACACAAGCAAGGGACAAGGCAAGACACTACCAACATAGTGAACTGGGGTACAACTACAGGATGAGTAATATAGTGGCAGGTATAGGTAGAGGACAACTAAAAGTGCTAGGTAAAAGAATAGGGAAAAAGAAATATATATTTGAATACTACAAAAGAGAATTAGGAAATTTAGATGGTATAAGCTTCATGCCTATAAATGAATGGAATGAACCAAACTATTGGTTATCCTGTATAACTTTAAGTGGAAAGGTTAGGCCCATTGATATAATAGAAGCCCTAGAAAAGGAAAATATAGAATCCAGGCCAATCTGGAAGCCAATGCATTTACAGCCTTTTTATGAGAAATATGATTATATAGGTGGAGATGTATCAGAAAAATTATTTGAAAATGGAGTATGTTTGCCAAGTGATACTAAGATGACAGATGAGGATTTGGAGAGAGTTTGTAGGGTGATTAAGGGGTTGTGGAAGTAAATGCAAGCTCAAAGCAAAAAGGAAGTTGAGTTTAAAGAAAGACATAGAGGAATATATGAAAGAT
>ENA-OWOZ01002676-OWOZ01002676.1-bioreactor-metagenome-genome-assembly--contig:-NODE-2676-length-12910-cov-2.795527_pt1 | contig 12910 bp, 11 predicted proteins | sample MGYA00238140_ERZ651804 | MGnify/ENA primary metagenome ERZ651804 (study PRJEB26910, sample SAMN07631232) | bioreactor metagenome | isolation source: Switchgrass digestor | place: USA: Dartmouth... | reverse complement strand
CCATTGCAGTTGAAATAAGCTTCTAGTGTTTCTAATAGATTGCTATCCTTCTTTTCATCATACTCAACTAAGGGTTTTACTATGCTGGTAATAAAGTCCACACCGTCTTTGGTAATTTCTTGGAATAGCTGAAATATTCCTAGATCCTCGTAATATATAACATTTTTTTTGCTATAAATAACTTTGCTTATTTTAAGTGACTTTTTGGCTTCATTAAAACTATCACATATATTAGTAGGATTATTATAAGGTTTCCCTATACCTATATTAACCAAAACATCAAGTTTAAGTTTTGCATATTCTTTAGAAAGGAAGCTGCCGAATTTAAGAAGTGATTCTTTATAATCTTTAGAGTAAAAAATAGACAAGTTCTTAACCGGTAAAAGCATAACAATGTATGAGCCTACGATACCCATTACAGGTTTCTTATCAAAGGCTTCTATTGCATTTTGGGCTATATCATACATTTTTGTGATAAATTCTTGGTAATTGTTTATTCCAGGTATATCATAGGAATTCACATTACAATCTAAAATCAATACCGAATATTCTTTTTCCAAATCCCAATTAAAATACCTGGACCTTTGAATAATCTGCTTTACATCTGTAATACTTCCACTAGTCAACTCTATCAAGAACTGATCCTTATAATGTCTTACTATGTCTTTTATCTTTTCTCTATTTAGAAAATCCAGAGCTACAATAGATGTTGCTCTTTCAAGAGTGCTCATATCTGTTTTGGATATTCTGCCGTTTAGTTCATAGCATTTCAAGTATCCGAGGGTATTGTTGAGAGCAATTATAGGGAGTTTAACGGGGGTAGTATCTTCACCCTGTTTTTTCATTATTCCCATGTTGTCCCTTATTTCATCTGTTATGCTGCTTGCTAATATATTGCTGTTCATATCTTCTATTACTACGGGATTTTTTACAAGGTCTGCAACTGCATCAACTATCTTGTCCAAATCATTGTAATTTACCATAATATCCATAAGCCTATTGTTGGCATATTCTATTTTCTGCAAAACTTTTGCTTGTCGATTGGTTATATATCCTAAGATAGGTTGTATCAAATCAGAATAAGACATGTGTTGTGGGAATTCAATAATTGGAAAATCTAAAGCCTCTGCAGTGTTTATCATTTGCTCGGTATAGCCTGCAAGATACCTTTTAGGCTTTATACCTAAACCGGCTAACTTCTTTTTATCAAGAAAGGGTATCAATCTATTTAAAGCATTATAGTCATCTTTTATTGCATATCCTGTGGTAAACAGCAATTCTCCAGGTTTTACCCATTTTTCAATATCCGGAACCTCCATTATATTAACATTAGTTACAACTCTGTCCAATCCTTTTTTGCCTGCTATAACTTTTACTCCTTTTAGTTCTTCTTTTTCAAGTATTTCTCTTAATGTAGTTCCATACATACACTGCCACCTCTTAATCCTTATATTTGTTATTATGTCACAATTATAGTTTAATGAATTTTAAGAAATTAGGCAACATATTTCGCCTTTTTTTGACATTTTATATAGATTGAAGTTATCGGAAATACAAAAGGAAAGAAATGCATTATTTCTTTCCTTTTGCCAAGGGGTATTAGTATTATTATTTTATTCCTCTACTTCTTCTTGTTCGCCTTTAAAAGCTACATTCAACAAAAGATTAAGTATAATACCCATAACCACTGCTATAACAACTGTGTTTGTAAGGAATAGTTGTGAAAGTGGAGATAAGGATGTTGTCCAATCTGCTACCACGTATTGACAGTAAACCGGTAGTCCTATCGCAAGTATTAATGTAGTACCTACTATATATGAATTAGCCGCTGTTTGCTTGGCTGATGCCACAAGCTGTATTCCAGACATTGTAATTGATCCACAAACTACTACGAATACAGCTCCTATAACACTTCTTGGAATAGCAACCAGCAAAGCACCAAATTTGGGGCTTAATCCGTAAAGCATCAATATGCAGGCTGAAACTTTAACAACAAATCTTGATGCAATTTTAGTAGTTGCTATTATACCGATGTTTTGAGTATAGCTTGTACAAGGAATACCTCCAAAAATACTTGCAACGAGACAACCAAAACCTTCTGCTGCAATACCTTTGTTCATATGTTTAACTTTATAGACCTCTCCACTTACTGCGCATGTTGCTGCGTAATCACCGATTGATTCAACCATGGATCCCAGATATCCAACAAGTACACCTATAATAGCTCCTCCTACGAACTTCCATCCGAAGCCTGGTCCGCCATAAGGGAAGAATCCTGGGAATGCAAACCAAGGTTTAGAGGCAACAATAGACCAATCAACCTGGCCCATAATTCCTGCTAAGCCAACTCCAACTATCCATATGGAGAAGAATATTGAACCTCTTGATATGATTCCTCCTGCAATGTTTTTAGTAGCAAATTGAAGTATAAAAATACAAATTATAACTGCAGCGGCAAGTATGAAATTAGTAATTGAGCCATCACCTACCATCCAGCCTACTGCTGTTCTGCCAAGTGAGAAACCAATGCTAATAACAACTATACCTGAAACTATTACAGGGAATATTTTTCTAAGAACGCCTAGTACTCTTGAAACTCCAACTAAAAATTCTACTATAGCACCTACAAATATAGCACCCCATAGTGCTTGTAAACCATATATGCTTGCAACAGAAGTCAATGCTCCTGTAACTGTAGCTGAAGGACCTTGTATAATTGGAAGTTTATTACCACATGTTGTCATTATCAAGGTAGCAATACCCATGGCAAACAGTCCTCTGTTAACCCATGCTGCACCTTCTTCAGGGCCTAAGCCTGCGGCTGTTGCAACTAACAATGGCAATACGAATGGTGAAATGTCTACCAAAGTATGCTGCCATCCATATAGTAAGCTTTCCCACCATGTTTTTGGCTTATCTTCAATTCCTAAAATAGGTTTTACTATTCGAGGATTTTCTTCCCATACTGGTTGTTCCTGGGGATCGAAAACAGTATTTGTATTTAGTTCAGGATTAGACATATATAAGCCTCCTTCATTTATTCTTTTATATACCTGCCACTAACAGGAAATTGGCTTTTTACATCTTTAACAATTCCTTCGTATACTTTTATATTTCTGTCTTCCAAATGGTTAAATATCATAGGTTTTCTGATGCCATAACTCATATATTTCAGCGGATCCGGATCCAGCTTTGCGGATATTATGGTTTCGCCTGCTGTTGCCAAAGCCAGTTGCTGGGCTATAGGGCTTACTATCATACTGTTACCAAAATAGTATGTTCCTGTAGCGTCAGGTCCCGTTGCATTTATACCGGCTAAATATACATGATTATCATAGGCTCTTGCTGCATTTGTAAGTTTCCATATTTCAAAGCTTCTTAAAAGTGCAGAAGGTCTTACGATTATCTCAGCACCCTTCATGGCCAATATACGGCTCAACTCTGGATAATCACCATCATAACAAATTATCATTCCGATCTTTGCAAATGGTGTATCATATACATCTGCAGTTTCTCCCGGCAATGCCCATTCTCTTTCTGCCGGGTAAATGTGAGTCTTGTTGTAAACTCCTATAATGTCACCGTTAGAGCCTATGAGTATACTGGAGTTATATACATCTCCCCTCTTTTCACCTCTTGTGTATGTAGGAAATACGACATGAACTTTATTTTTTTGTGCAGCTTTACTTACTTCTTCGCTTATTGCAGGAACAGTATCTACCAAATCCCATAATTCTTCTTTAGACAATCCTGTTGCGAAACCTGTAGTAATAGTTTCAGGAAAAATTATAAGATCGGGATTGTACTCTTCTGCAGCTTTATTGAGCCATTTTACTACTTTTTCTATATTCTTTTTTACATTATTAGGTTCAATAGCTATTTGTACACCCGCGATAACTGTTTCTTTCATATCTACACCTCAAACAAATTTTATAAATAAGGGACAGTTTCTAACAATCACTGATTGTTGTTACTATTCTTATTCCAGATTATTTCAGTCTATAGCAATCAGCAATTCTTCAAAGAAACCGTCCCTATCCCTAGTCACATATTGTTAAATTATTAGTCTTCAACAAATGCCACTACTCTGCAGAATGCAGCTTCTCCACCTTTAAAGTTCCATGGGAAGCATCCTATTGTAACTCTCTTGTTTTGAAGTTCAGGAGCTCCAATCTGTCCGCCAAGGTTTTCTGCATGGATACAGTCATGTTTGAACAATGCATTGTGAGTTAACTGATAATCTTCAACAGGGAATAGTTTATCGACTACTTCTTTGCCGCCTAGGTTCTTTTCAGCTATAGCTCTTACTCTGTCACATTGTCCGAAAGTACCTTTTCCTAAGAATCTTCCTATGGGTAGATTCATCGGATGGTCAGTTGATACTGCGTCTACACACCATAATTTGATTTTCTTCTTAATTAACCAGTCTACCATATCAGGATGTGCTCCTGGATGTAAGTGGATGTATCTTTCTTCGTCAGGCTCAGATCCGAATGTAGCATATTTATACCATCCTGTATGAAGAACTAGGATGTCGCCTTCTTTTACTTCTACTCTTTTTTCTATCATTTCTGGAGTATATACTGCTAAATCATACATTTCGTCTCTTAAGTCAACAATAACTCCAGGGCCGTATAACCATTCCAATGGAATCTGGTCAATTGTCATACCATCTGTTATGAAATGTCTTTGTGCGTCCAAGTGAGTTCCAATGTGGTTTGATGTTGAGATATACTGAGCGTTAACTCCGTGCTCAGGTTTTCTTTTGAAGTACTTAGCTTCAAAAGGTGGGTAAAATGGCCAGAATTGAACATCAGCATTTAAAGGTTGTGATAAGTCATAAAGTTTCATTGAATATACCTCCATATCTTATAAAATTTTTTAAGAATAAAAATTTTTTTGAGCTTTGTCATTTTTGTGACAATTATAAGTTTCAATTTTTCTGGTTTAAAACCTTTGTTGCTGCTTAACAAATTGTCTGTGCTGTTTTTGTTAATACTTCCTTGTGCTATTTATTCAGTCCCTTTTCTACCATATATCTGGCAGCTTTCTTGAAGCATTCCATAGGAGCAGTTACCAAACCAGCGCCCACTTGACCAACTCCAGGCTCCTTGTGAGCCATGCCTGTATTGATCCTAGGTACAAGACCTGTTTCTAATACCTTTACTACATCAATACCTGTTGGGGTGCCTCTGAAATCAAGGGTAGGTATCTTGAAGTTCTTGTTTTCTGCTCCAGTGATTTCATACATTTCTAGTGTAAAGTTAACAGCGTCTTTGTAAGTTCCTCCAACAAAAGCTACTATTGCAGGAGCACCAGCCATTGCAAATCCACCAATACCTGTAGTTTCTGTTATTGTACTGTCGCCAATGTCAGGATTTGCATCTTCTTGGGTGAAACCAGGGAAGAATAATCCTTTAGGTGTATTAGCAGGTGCTGTGAACCATTCATCACCAAGGCCGCTGACTCTTATTCCGAATTCCACTCCGTTTCTGGCCATAGCTGTAACTATTGTACTGCCAGGTATGTTATGTGCTGCATCTGTAATAGCTTTGCACATAGCCATTGTTATATTTATGGTAAAGTGCTCATTGCCATTGATGAATTCAAATACTTTGGATATCTTTTCTTTGTCTGCGTTGACTTTGCTCAAGTATTGACCAATAATTTTAGCAAACATTGCAGTTGCAGCTCTGTTTCTGTTATGGCAGTCATCGCCCATTTGAAGAGCTTGAATAACCAATGCCTTCCAATCGATGCCTCCGGAAAGTTCTATTGCTTCCTTAAGTACTGGATACATTTCGTCTTCCATCCAATGAAGTCTTTCTATTACAGAATCTCCAAAAGCGCCAAACCTCAAGCATTTTCCCAGGCCTTCATTCATATTTGTATATGAAAAATTACCGTATTTCTTGTTCTCCATTATGAAAACAGGCATTGAAGCTGACATCACACATGCCATAGGGCAAACTGATTGATGATGATGGTTTGGTTCAAACTCGATTTCGCCACTGGCAGCTAATTTTCTAGCTGATTCTTCATCTTTTGCCATACCTTCATAAATAAGGGCTCCTATAACTGCACCTTGCATTGGTCCACACATTTTTTCCCAAGTAACAGGTGGTCCAGCGTGCAATATAAGATTTTTCTTCATACCGGGAACAACATCTATTGCCTTCCCAGCTCCTACTAAATAAACTTCTGAGTCTTGTAAGCGTTTTAACGCTTCTTCATTAGCTAGTTTTCTATCCATTTATTTATCCCTCCTATAATTAACCGTATGCACGGGTTTTAACCTAGTAGTGCTGCCAATAGATCTGCAGCTTCGCTGTCCCCTCCAGCCGGAGGTCTCCAATCCATTTGAATTGCTTTGATATCTTGTGATTTTAGGTCTTCGTAGAATTGTTCCAGTCCGATATTTAGGACTTTGAGTTCCTTGCCAAATATATCGTTGACTTTTTTCATCCTGCTACCCCCCCATTATAGCTCATTTATTATCATGCCAGCCAATTTAGATGCTTTCGCATTTGTATTTACTATGATGGCTCCTGCTTCTTCCAGTTTTGATTTCTGCATAGCCCAGTTTTGGGGATCTTCATCAGTACCACAGATATAGCATATTATTGGCACATGTCTTCCATTTTGCGCAAATATGTCTTTAGCTTGTTTAATTCTTTTTGCAAAAACACCCGCCGGATCGCTATGAGTACCATAGCCGATTACGACATCCAGTATTATTACAGCTACATCATCTTTTTGAATTTCTTTCATAAACTCTTCTTCTCTAAGCGTTGTATCTATCATGGGATGAGCTCTGCCTACTGTAAATTGATCGTCACCATAATCTATACAGCAGTTTCCTGTAGTGTTGGTTGCATCTTCTAATTTCATGGTTTTGTTCAATGGTGTATTTGAATAAACATCACCAATATAGTCTCTTAAAACCAGCATGCTTTCATAGCATAATGTGCCGCCACTGTATAAGCCTCTCAGGTATTTTTGTCCTGGCTTTATAAGTTTAGCTTCTCTCTCTGCTATAGCCTTTAGTTCTTCATCGGTTTCAATTTTAAAACCTGAGGAAAGGCCTGCCTCTGCAATCTTGACAGCTTCTACTGCTGCCTCTTCCAGTGTTGTTGCACCTATCTTTCCTATGGCTTCCACCTTTTTCTTGTCTCCCCCTATAAAGTTTATCACCACAGGTTTTTTTACATTTTCTTTAATGTAGGATAACATTTTATCCGATATTTCCTCTGCCGGTGGTTTTGAGATAACTACTATTACTTTAGTGTCAGGATCTTCATTAAGAGCTTCTATGCCTTGGAGCATTGTAATTCCACCGATTTCTACTGATAAATCTCTCCCCCCGGTGCCTATAGCCTGAGATATTCCTCCCCCTAATTTGTGAACCAACACCATCACTTCTTGCATACCTGTACCTGCAGCCCCAACCAATCCAATGTTTCCCTTTCTTATCTTGTTTGCAAAGCCTAAGGGAACATTATTGATCATTGCAGTACCGCAGTCAGGACCCATAAGAAGTAAGCCATTATCCCTTGCATAGGTTTTCAGCTCAAGTTCTTCTTCTTTTGTAACATTGTCGCTGAAAAGCAAAACATGCATGTCATTTTTAAGAGCTTTCATAGCCTCTCTTTTTGCGTATTTTCCTGGTACAGAAATTATACAGAAATTAAGACCAGGCATGGTTTTCATAGCGGAGTCGAAAGATTTTGGTCTGTATTCATTTTCATCATCCCCACCACCATGTTTATTTAGCAAACCATCTACCGCATCAAGGGCTTTGTCAATGGCATCTTGGGATTCAGAGCTTATAGCTATGATCAAATCCTCTGGAACTGCCGCTTCTGATTCCGGTGTGAGAAGTCCAGTTCTTTTGAGAACCTCTTTATTGAGGTCGCTGCCCATGAGAATTGCGGCTTCTTTTATACCTTCAAACTCAGACAATTCTTTAGTGGCAATCATTAGCTTAACTGAATCATAGTACTCGCCATGTCTGATTACAGTTTTGATTAACATCTGTTTACCTCCTTGTTCATATGTCAAGTAGATTCATTGAATTAGTTAATTGTTTAACTTTGATTCATATAAAAAATTCAATTTTTGCGCCCTATTTCCTTTGGTATGTGGTTATGAACATTTGATACACAACTTGTTATTGTTTTATATATAAAAAAAAGGATAGCTAAAACGCTACCCAAACTTTTACCAATCAATTATTCATTTTTAATACATTGACACAATTCCATAAGTACTCCATCGGTATATTCAGGCTTTATGAATATAATCTTCCTATTTCTTGCTCCCATTTGAGGTTCTTTTTCTATAAAATCTATACCCTTGCTTCTCATATACTGAACCATTTTGTCAATGTCCTCTACTTCAAAAGCTAAGTGTTGATAACCATTTCCTTTAGTAGTTAAAAAGTCAGATATAGTGGTTTCTTCTCCTGTTTCCTCCAGAAGCTCTAGATCTGTATCTCCTATGGGATAGAAGACAACTCTAAGTTTGCGATGAGGTATTTCCTCTATATCCTTCATAGAAACGCCTAATACATCTTTTAGAAATGTTCCAAATTCCTCTATATTATCCAATGCTATGCCTATATGGTCAACTTTTTTAATCATGCCATCCCTCCCGATTGGGTTTGATTAAATTATACCATATTTTATCATCGCAGTATTAGTGTATATTTCGACAAAAAAACTCTAAGGGTTATAATTGGGAGGTTAAATCGGCACACATTGATAAACCCTTAGAGTAGAATCTAGCTTATTAACTTTTTATAATATTCCCTTTTGTTTTAGTTGTTCTATTTCTTCATTGTTCATTCCCAATAGCTCAGATATTATCTCATCAGTGTCATTACCCAGAACTGGGGCTGCTTTCTTGACCTCTCCTTGAGTTTCACTCATCTTAATAGGTACTCCCGGGATTTTAAGCTTTCCAGCAACTTCATGTTCTACTTCTACAATCATATTTCGTGCCAGAACCTGAGGATCTTCAAGCACTTTATCCACTGTATTTATAGGACCGTTTGGCACACCTGCATTTTCTAATATATCCAGCCATTCCTTAACTGTTTTCTTCGTCATCTTTTCTGCAATTTTCGGCCTTAATTCTTCATAATGCTCATTTCTTGATGGATTGGTCTTATATTCTTCTACTTCAAGCAGTTCCTCTGCTTCTATGGCATAACAGAACTTTTCCCACAATACGTCATTTCCAACTGCTACCATAACTTTACCATCCTTAGCATCGAATGGTTCAAAGGGAACTATAGATGGATGTCTGTTGCCTTCAGGCTTTGGAACATTTCCTGTAACCACATATCTTGAAATAGCATTTTCCAATATAGCCACCTGGCAATCAAGCATTGCCACATCTACTTTTTGTCCGATGCCGGTTTCTTTTCTATAGTTTAGAGCTGCCAATATACCTATGGCTGTAAATAATCCTGCTACAATGTCTCCTATTGATGTTCCTACCCTTGTAGGCTCTCCATCCTTTTGACCTGTAATGCTCATCAATCCTCCCATAGCCTGTACAACTGCATCGTAAGCAGCTCTTTTGCTATAGGGTCCGCTGTGGCCAAAGCCTGAGCAGGCAGCGTATATGATTTTTGGATTGGCTTCTTTTAATACTTCATATCCCAATCCCAGTTTCTCCATAGTACCAGGTCTGAAATTTTCCACAACAATATCAACTTTTTTTATCATTTCTAAAAAGAGCTCTTTTGCTTCTGGCTTTTTCAGGTTCATGGTAAAGCTTCTCTTATTTCTGTTAAGGCTCATAAAATAAGCGCTTTCTCCTTCTACATAAGGACCAAACTGTCTGGAATCATCACCCTTTCCTGGCTGTTCCAATTTTATTACATCAGCTCCCATATCTGCCAAAATCATTGTCGCATAAGGCCCTGAAAGAACTCTTGTCAGATCCAAAACCTTAATGCCTTCTAATGCTTGCTTCAAAACAATCCCTCCAAAACTTCTTCATTGATATATTGCTTAATACTTCTTCAGATATTTTCAGTAAACCTTTATAATGAATTCCAAATAAGTGGCTATATTATAGGTACTATTTAACAACAATAATAATGTGCCCCGCCCACAGCCATTGATCCTGCCTAGTAAAGACACCGATGGCTCAAAAATAATTCACAGAAAGTTAATGTTTAGTTAATAATAATGTAGTAAAATATTAATAGTTTGTTTTATATTGTTTCAACTTAAGAGTTGAACACTAGATGAGGCAAAAGAGATAATTAGAAAGGTGTGGAGGATTGTGTCAAAACCAATAAAGGGAAATAACATTTATGCTATTATAATAGGTATATTGATCCTATTGGTATTAGCAGAGGCTATTTATTTTAATAGCAGAACTGGAGGTCAGGAAATTGTTGCCAAGGTAGGCAGTGAAAAAATCACAAAGGATGAATTATACAACTTCATGGTAAGCCAAAGCGGGCAACAGGCTCTTGATTATATGATTTCAGAAAAAATCGTTGAGATGGAAGCTAAAGCTCAGAATGTAGTGGTTGAGGATTCAGAGGTAGATGCAGAAATCGAAAAAGCTGCTGCTGCATATGGTGGTGTATCCAATTTTGAACAGGCAATAACTGCTTATGGCTATTCAATGGATGCCATTAGAAGCGATGTTAGAAAAAGCATAATTGTTGAAAAGCTTTTGGCACCTAAAGTCGAGATAACAGAAGAAGAGATGAAAACATATTTTGAAGAGAACAAGGCTGACTTCGATGAGGAAGAGCAGGTTAAGGCAAGGCATATTTTAGTTGACACTGAAGAAAAGGCTTTGGAGGTAAAAAGCAAGCTGGACGCTGGTGGAGATTTTGCTGAACTGGCTAAAGAGTATTCAACAGATGACAGCAACAAAAACAACGGCGGAGATCTTGGTTTCTTCCCAAGAGGACAGATGGTAAAGGAATTTGAGGATGCAGCTTTTTCTTTGGAAATAGGCAAGATAAGCGATCCAGTGAAGACTGATTTTGGATACCATATAATAAAGGTAGAAGATAAGAAAGCTGCAAAAGAAGCTACCTATGAAGAAAGCAAGGAAGAAGTTATAAAAGCTCTGACAGATCAGAAGCTGCCAGAAGTTTATGAGACATGGCTTGCAGAAAAATATGAATCCTATGAGATACAGAATCTGCTATAGTCAGGAAATATTTAAGGACAGCAGGGACGGTTCTTTTTGTCCCGAGCTGTCCTTTTTATATTATCAAATCATTGGTTTCCCGCACATTTCCATAAGACTATCCTTTATTGAAGCTTCTTGATTCTCATTCACCAGGAGAATCAAAATATCTCCGGAAAGCAGAGTTGTATTCCCCCTTGGAATAACTTCTTTGTTGCCTCTTTTTATACTTACAATTAGACAATTCTCCGGCAGTTTCACATCTTTTAGCATTTTATTGTCAATTTGAGAATCTGCACATACTGGCACTTCTATTATTATCTTGCCTTCCCTACAAATCCATATATACCCCGTCTACCGCTAAATCTTTTATCCAGAGTATTTTTTTAAGATAAATTTTAATCCCTGTTCTGTGGGGCTTGATGGTTTGGGCCACATATACATTTATACCATCGATGTTGTATTGAGAAAAACTCTGTGTCAGTTCAGGCTTACCCATCTTAACAATGGGTTGCGTTACTGCCCTTCACCCAGCTCCGCATTTTGCCATGTGCAGTATGATTGAATTGTCTTGACTATTTTGCTTTATATATTCTGCAGCATCATTGCTTATTTTTATAACTATATAAATCACCTCTGCGGTTACTATGCTTTATATATTATATTCTTGTTAATTGATAGGATTTCATAAAGTTGATACCTCTCATCATCGCATGATATATACCGGTAGAACTCAGAATTCATGGACGACGCGGCATAAAAAAATCCTTTCCATATACTAGTTTTATTATATCATAAATGAAAATATGGAAGAAAGGCTTTCTCTTCAAACGTCATAGCATATGGATGTCTTTGTCGAAAAAAAAGCCACCGAGAACCGGTGACTCATTTTTATTTGCGTCGAACTATTTCTTCTGCTACGAAGGAGGCTACATCGTCTGCGTAGGTGCCGGACCCGAAGCCTGCATCGTAGCCCAGTTCTTTGGCTAGCTCATGAGATATTCTGGGTCCGCCGCAGCAGACGATGAATCTGTCTCTTAAGCCTTCAGCTTCCAGAAGTTCGATTAGGTTAGTTAGGTTTTGTATGTGTACGTTTTTCTGGGTTACTGTCTGAGATACCAAAAGGGCATCTGCATTGAGCTCAACAGCTTTTTGTATAAATTCCTCATTGGTTACCTGGCTGCCTAGGTTATAGGCTTCTATCATCTCATATCTTTCAAGACCATAGTGTCCAGCATAGCCCTTCATGTTCATTATTGCATCTATGCCTACGGTATGAGCATCTGTACCTGTTGATGCACCTATAACAACCAGTTTCCTTCCAATATTGTCCTTGATGTATTGATCTGTTTCTTCCATGGACATGGTGGTGGATTCAACTTTCGTAACCTTTATATTGGTTATGTCTATGGTGTGTATGCAGCTGCCATATACTACGAAAAATGCATAGCCAACTCCCATATCCTGAGCCAAAACCACATTTGGCTCTTCAAGACCCATCTTCATGGCGTATAGCCTTGCAGCTTCTTTTCCCACTTCGTCAGCCTCGATGGGCAGTGTAAAGCTGAGCTGCACCTTGCCATCATTCATGGTGTCACCATAAGGTTTAACCCTGGTAGGGTCAAAAGTGGTATTAAAATCTCTTTTGCTGGTAGAATATAAACCTGAACTCATTTCACTACCTCCTCTCGGCTATCGATTCAGCATCAATGGAATAAAGGGATTCATGTACTTGTCGTCT
>ENA-OWOZ01002669-OWOZ01002669.1-bioreactor-metagenome-genome-assembly--contig:-NODE-2669-length-12930-cov-2.969579_pt1 | contig 12930 bp, 16 predicted proteins | sample MGYA00238140_ERZ651804 | MGnify/ENA primary metagenome ERZ651804 (study PRJEB26910, sample SAMN07631232) | bioreactor metagenome | isolation source: Switchgrass digestor | place: USA: Dartmouth... | reverse complement strand
CTTCACCAACGGCTTGCCGGCGAAGCGGCCCGTGTCGACCGCCGTGTCCGCCGCGATGATGACGGCGTCGGCCTCGCGGATGTCCTCGTCGGTCAGCACGTTCTCGGCGCCGATGGAGCCCCGGGTCTCGACCTTGATGCTCAGCTGCCTGGCCGCGGCGGCCTTCTGCAGGGCCTCAGCCGCCATGTACGTGTGGGCGATTCCGGTGGGGCAAGAGGTAACGGCAACCAGCTTCTTCGCCACGAGAGCCACCTCCCACGGAAGGGTAAGGGAATCCGAGGGTCTGCGGGTTACTGAAGGGCCGCAATCACATCGGCCGGGCTGGCCGCGGTGAGCAGCTTCTCACGGACCTCCTCGTGCATGAGCAGCCGGGCCAGCTGCGACAGAGCCTTCAGGTGCAGGTCATGCGCGCCGTCCGGTGCGGCGATCAGGAAGACCATCTTCACAGGCTCGCCGTCCAGGCTCTCCCAGTTGAGGGCGCTCCGGCTCCGGCCGAAGGCGACCGCCGCCCGGCTGACGGCGCCGCTCTTCCCGTGGGGAATCGCCACGCCGAAGCCTACCGCGGTGGTGCCCATGGCCTCGCGGGCCTTGACGGCCTGCAGGTAGGTGTCCAGGTCCGTCACTGCGCCGCTGGCCACGAGCAGGGCGCCCAGTTCAGCCATGGCCTCCTCGGGGCTTCCGGCCTTCAGGTCGAGGGTAACCGTGCCAGGTGTGATCAGCTCGCGGATGCTCATTTCACGTCACGTCCTTCGGCTTCACTGAGTTCGGCGATCCGCACCAGGGGCAGCACGGCTTCCACTGAACTGCCGGTGCATACCTGCGTTCCGTCGAGGCCGGCCGTGGCCGTGCCCGCCGCCGTGGCCAGCCGGAGCGCCTCCGGCAGGGGCAGGCCCCTGCTGAGCGCCACGGCGAAGCCGGCCACCATCGAGTCGCCGGCGCCCACGGTGCTGCCCGGGCGGATGTCGGGCGGCGTCGCCCACCACGACTGCCCGGCGGTCACCAGCGCCGCGCCGTCTGCGCCGCTGGAGACCACGACCACCTCTGGGCCCTCCACCAGCAGCTGGCGGGCGCCCTGCACCACGGCCTCCGGGGACTCCAGGCGGCGCCCGAGCAGCCCCTCGGTCTCGGCGAGGTTCGGCTTGATGAGGGTGGGGTGCGCCTTCAGCGCGGCGCGCATCGGCTCGCCGTCGGTATCTACGATGGTCGGCACCCCGGCCCGCCGCGCCAGGGCGATGAGGTCCCGGTAGACGGTGGCGGGAACGCCCGCAGGCAGGCTGCCGGCCAGCACCAGGACCGCCGTCCGCGGCAGTTGCTGCTCCACCAGGCTGATCAGCTCGCACACCTGCTCCTCCGCCACCGTGAAACCGCTCTCGTTCAGCTCGGTCAGTTGCCCGCTCTCCGGCTCAACGATCTTCAGGTTGACCCGGGTCTCGCCCGGCACCATCAGGAACCGGTGGTCCACCTGCTCCTGCTTGAGGCTCCTCAGGATCAGGTCCGCGTTCTCCTCGCCCAGAAACCCGAGGATCTCCACCTGCGCGCCCAGGGCCCGCGCAACCCGTGCGACGTTGATCCCCTTGCCCCCGGGGTCCATGCGAACCGCGGCGACCCGGTTGGTGGCGCCGGCGGTGAAGCCGGGAACCAGCAGGGTGCGGTCGATGGCGGGGTTGAGGGCAAGGGCTGTGATGATTTTCAAGGCGTTATGCATCCCCTTTACTCGGCGGTGAGAACCTGAATGCCCCGGGCCACGAGTTCACCGGCGAAGCGCTGGTCGATCCCCCGGTCGCTGATCAGCATGTGCATGCTGGCAACGGGGGCGACGGTGGCGAAGGCCACTCGCCCGACCTTCGTGCTGTCGGCCACCACCACCACCTTGCCGGCAGCGGCGATCATCCGCCGCTTGACGGACGCCTCGGCCGGCGTGGGTGTGGTGAGCCCCCGCTCGAGGTCGATGCCGTTGGTGCCAAGGAACACCATGTCGACGTTCACCTGCTCCAGGGCCTGCTCCGCCAGCGGGCCCACGAGGGCCAGGGTGTTGCCCCTGACCGACCCGCCCGTGACGATCACCTCGACGCCGGAGGCATCCGCCAGCTCGGCAGCGATGGGATAGGCGTTGGTCACCACGGTGAGGTTGCGGCGGTCCTTCAGGAGCCGGGCAACCTCCAGCGTCGTGGTGCCGGCGTCCAGGATGATCGAGGCCCCGTCATGCACCATTCCCGCCGCCACCCGGGCGATGGCCACCTTCTCCGCCCGGTTCTGGTCTGACTTCTCGGCGTAACTGGGTTCCTCGCGGGTCGGGTCAGCCGGCACGGCACCGCCGTGGGTCCGCTCCAGCAGTCCCTCCCGCTCCAGCTCCCGCAGGTCCCTCCGGATGGTCGACTCCGACACGCCGAAGGCCTGGCTCAGGTCCTGCACGGTCACAGAGGCTCCGGTGCGTACACGCTCGAGGATCAGACGTTTGCGCTCTTCCGGGAACATGCGATCACATCCCGTCATGTACTCGTGACCGTTTATGCTCGTTCGTGCTCGTTTTTGAGTATACGAGATCGCAGAAGGCGGGTCAATATGCGAAATGGGCAACAGGGGACCTCCCGAAAAGCAAGAAGCGCCCCGACTCCCGGGAGAGGGGAGCGGGGCGCTCACAACCAGCGCGAACGGAACGGAAGGGCTTGGACTGACCGGTCGGCCCGCCCTCAGTCAGCATGAACGGCCCTGCGCCACGATCAGCGGCCCGATCAACAGCCAGACGGGTACCTCCGGTTCAGCAGAACACGGCGATGCCCAAGGGGTATGGGGGACAGGGCCAGGGAAAGGGCCCCGGCTCGGTTTGCGCGCATGCGTGGAACTCCCGGCCTCACTCCGCCTGCCCTTCCCTTGCGCACTCGTCGGCGGAACGCTCGCCGCCTGGCGCAGGCTCGGACCCCGCGGCCCTGTCGGCCCGCAGCACCCAGCAGGAAGCCGCCGCCGTGGCGACCGCGAGCCCGCCGAGGTGGGCTAAGGAAGCCGCTGACGAGCCCGTCGCCTGGAACAGGGTGACGAAACCGAACACCATGAAGATGCCGGCCGAGGCGATCTTCATCAGCCGCGGCGATATCCGCCGCAGGAACAGATCGCCGACCAGAACGACGATGCCGTCAGCCACCACCATCCCTGCCGTCGCACCCAGGAACACCGCCACCGGGCTTTGGAAATCGGCGGCGAGGGCAACCGTGGCCAGCTGGGTCTTGTCGCCCATCTCGGCGAGGAAGAAGGTCAGTGCGACGGTCATGAGGGGGCCGAAGCGACACTCCCTGGTGGCCTCATCGCCGTCCTGCTCGCCGCGGAGGGTCCACAGGCCAAAGAGCAGGAACGACAGCCCTGCGACGATGCTGATCGCCTTCATGGGGATGACCTCGGCCAGACAGCAACCCACGACCACCGCAAGGCCCTGGAGCAGCGCTGTGGCGAGCGTAACGCCCAACATGACCTGCCCTGCGGGGTACTTCGCGGCAAATGCCAGTGCGAGAAGCTGAGACTTGTCGCCCATCTCACCCAGTGCGACCATGAGGAATGACGTGATCAGCGTGTGCAAGGCGGCGTCCTCCCGGCTAAGGTGTGTGCAGGTGAACATGAAAAGAGACCCTTACACCGCGTCAGCGGTGCAAGAGTCTCGCTCTGCCTGATCATGGCCGACGGCACCAGACCCGAAGGTCAGCCTGTTGATGCCGTCCTCACTAGCTACTCCCTCTTGCGGCAGTTACAGCGTATCGCTTCCCGTACGAACCGGCAATGCCACTTCAGCGCTGGTAGCCGTCAGCCCAAGGCAGATCGCCCCCCTGCCTAAAGTGTTCACCTGCGCGCTTGCCCGTAGGCTGAAGATCCACCATGGCCCCTGTCCACCGGCTGTACACGGAAACCCGGCCGAAAGCGGCCGGGCTCCCACTGTCTCACCTGCTCAGCAGCGTGCCCACGTACCGGATCAACTCGTTCGCGCACACCTCGCAGTAACCGTGGTCGTCGATCAGCCGCTGCACCACCTCGCTGATGCGCTTCTGCTGCTCCGGGTCTGGCGTGCGGGTGGACGTGGTGATCTTCACCACGTTCTTCATATCCGCAAACAGCTTCTTCTCGATGGCCTCCTTCAGCCGCTCGTGGCTCGTGTACTCGAACTTCTGCCCCTTGCGGGCCAGCGTGGAGATGCGGATCATGATCTCCTCCCGGAACGCCTTCTTGGCGTTCTCGGTCACCCCAATCTGCTCCTCGATCGACCGCATCAGCTTCTCGTCCGGGTCGACCTCCTCCTCCGTGATCGGGTCGATCAGCTTCTGCTTGTTCACGTAGGCCTCCACGTTGTCGAGGTAGTTGTTGAACACCGAGCGGGCTGTCTCCTCAAAGGCGTAGATGAAGGCGCGCTGGATCTCGTTGCGGGCCAGCTCGTCGTACTCCTTGCGGGCCTCGTAGATGAAGTTCAGGTAGTTCTCTTTGTCTTCCTTGGTGATGCCGGTGTGCTGCTCGAAGCCGTCCTTGAGCGCGCGCAGGGCGTCCAGCGGGTTGATGCAGGTGACGCCGTCCTTCACCAGGGCGCTGGAGAGCCGGTTGATGATGTAGCGCGGGGAGATGCCCATCATCCCCTCCCGCTGCGCCTCCTCCTGCAGCTCCTTGATGTCCTTCTGCGTGAACCCCTCCACCGACTCGCCGTTGTAGAGCTTCAGCTTCTTGATGAGGCTGAGCCCGGCCTTCTTGGACGGCTCCAAGCGGGTGAGGATGGCGAACATCGAGGCGATGCGCAGGGTGTGCGGGGCGATGTGGATGCCCTTCAGCCCCGAGTCGGCCAGCAGCTTCTCGTAGATGCGGACCTCGTCGTTCACCTTGAGGTTGTACGGCACCCGTACGAGGATCATACGATCCTTCAGTGCTTCGTTCTTCTTATTGCTTACAAACGCGTTGAACTCGTTCTCGTTGGTATGGCTGACGATGACCTCGTCGGCGTAGATCATGGCGAAGCGGCCGGTCTTGATGGACTGCTCCTGGCTCAGCGTGAGCAGGCCGTAGAGGAACTTCTCGTCGCACTTCAGCATCTCGATGAACTCCATCAGCCCCCGGTTGGCCACGTTCAGCTCGCCGTCGAACCGGTAGGCCCTGGGGTCTGACTCGGTGCCGTACTGCCCGATGGTGCTCAGGTCCACAGATCTGTACACCGAAGATGCAGTAAGGATAGATTATGTGAGATTACGAGAGCTTTAGCGACATGTTTCGCATAGACCGGCTTCTACCCCTCCGGAAACCTACCTCTGTTTTTCGGCCTCATGGGAATTTCTGGGGGATCAGGGATTGATCCGCTGATCAGGTTGGTGTGCACCCTGCACGTTCGGCCCATAGCCAGAGCCGACACACCGCCCGTAACGCCCGGGTCCATGGCAGCCTGGGATTATACCCAAATGGGGGGCCTCTTGTCGGGTGAAGTGGTTGGGGAGACGCAATTCGATGGCTCCGAAAGTGCCTGGAACACCGAAGGCATTAGACCCGAAACTCCACCGGATAATCAGCCACCCTCCCCTTCGGTTTCGATACCCATGATACGGATTCTGAGGCGATGTTTTGCGGTTTGATCTGCGAACTTGGGGCGTTAGTCTCCCTGGCCACTCTCTCCCCGTTTTGTGATGTCGTGGTGATCGTTGGGAATTCCTGGTGGTGGTAGGCTACCTTCCCTGGTGTTGATGCGCCCAGTACCTACGCTGTGAGCGACCAGGAGGCGCCGAAGGGGAGACAGGGAGGCGGGGCGGGAAGGGGAAAGAGGGGGGACTATAGGGGGGAGATAGGGGATAGGTGGGGTGGTGGGTATGAGGGGTTGGTGGAAAGGGAGAAGTAAACTTGGCAGAGAGATAAAGACACTGAGGCAGAATGCTAGAAGCATTAAAAATAAGCCCCGAACCGGAGACACCTGAGTCAGGGAAGCAACATCAGGAGGGATGGAACCCGTAGGGCTTGGCACCCAGATCGAGAGCCTTGGCGCAGCGCCCTGGGTCGTCCAGCCCTTCACTTTCCCCTTGTTGTTCTCTCCCATCCTTCACCTACTGCCCGCGCCCGGCGTCACGACCGGCGGCCGAACCCCTCACATGCCGACCGGCCCTCTCTGGTCGTCCTTGCACCGCACGAAGATCATCCCGCCGCCCTCTGTGAAGTACAGCCCCGGCAGGTAGTCGGCCACCTGGCGAGGCGTGACGGCCTCGAAGGTGTACTCCACCTCCTTCGCCTCCTCCGGCGCCACGACAACCTGTAAGCCATAGGACTTGGCCGCCAGGAAGGAAATCAGCCGCACAAGGCTGTCAGTGGCCTCCGGGTTGCCGTCAGCCAGCAGTTCGTTGATGTCCTGGCCGTACCAGGAAATAAGGGGAATGAAGGCCAGGTTCCCCATGACCTTCGGCCTGATCTTGCACCGCACATCAGCACCGATCCCGAGTTCGGTCAGCTTGCTGGAGACGGGCCACGGAGGCATCTGCATACCCTGAACCATCACAGTACACCGCATCATGTGCATTCCTCCACTCTAAATTATACCGCAGTTGAAGTATTATTCGCGTAGGGACAGTTCGCCCCAGAAGGGAGATATGACGTTGTTTTCAACACTGTCCAAGAGAATATGGGCGCCCCTGAAGTCCACCTGGGAAGGGGAGACTCTGATCGGCGACATCATGTCCATAGCGGTCTCAGTTCTCCTGGCCTGGCTGATCGTGAACTACCTCGCGCAGATGTGCGTTGTCAACCAGTCCTCGATGTACCCGACCCTGGCACACGGCGACCGGATACTGGTCAACAAGCTGGCACCCAGGTACCGCCTGCCCGAACGGGGCGAAATCGTTGTTCTTGCCGACCCACGGGGCGTTGAAAAGTCGCTCATCAAGCGTGTAGTTGGTCTTCCGGGTGACACTGTGGAGATTCAGAACGGCCTGATCCTAGTCAACGGTGATCCGTTCCCGGAGGTCCCCACCGTTCAGACGGAATGCGAGGACCAAGCGCCTGTAACCGTTCAACCGGGCAGCCTGTATGTCATGGGCGACAACCGCCCAGTCAGCCTGGACAGCAGGGACTTCGGCCCGGTCCCGCTGACGAGCGTGGAAGGATTCGCCTTTGCGCGGGTGTGGCCTCTTGAGCGGATTGGCGTCCTGGGCCAGTGGTAACTTCAGCCGACCAGTGTAAGCCACCTAGACCACACCCTGTGCTGTTCTGGTACCGAAGGTTTCTGGTGGCCGACGAGGCTGGAGGTTCACGAGGGGTCTAGCCGCCCAATCCAAGAACACCGTCCCTCCTCCTTCCGTATTACGTGGTGAGCAGGGAGAGGGCTTGGGCGGAGTCAAAGCGGACAGGAGGAAGGAGTTCTGGTAGCTATACGAACGGACGTTCAGACCCATCCTGGTGTTCGTCATCGTCGCCTCAGGGTTCAAGTGGCTGTTTAGCTTTTTCAAACGAAAGAAATGTACCCCCTGGCGCATGGGCCAGGGGGCGTTTCCTTATCGCGAAGACGGGATACCAACGTAGGCTTCGATACGTTGTCTAAACTGTCGATAGGCCAAGCTTGACTTGTTGGTAATCTCTGCCAGCAACCAAAACTCATTCGTGCTCGGCGTCTTTTGCCTAGCTTTGGTAAGGTCCAGTTTCTTCGTTCCGGCAATCGTCCAGCACTCGGTGAATCCGTCCTCTCTAGCTGTCAGATGGCTTTTTTCCGCTTCACCCAGCCTGTTGTAGATGTTGCTGCCGTCTTCCCCCGCTTTGACTTCGATCGCAAGTATCTTCCGGGTCTGGTCATCTGTCAGGTACTCCTCTATCCGCACGTCCGGGTCCATTCCGGTAGTGATAACGACTTCTCGCCCGGCCAGGTTCACCAGTTTGATCGTCGTGGCCGTTGACGTGGTTATGTATGGTCTCACAATCTCCTCGATGAGATCGCGGACCTCCCTTGCCCCAGCCTGTCCAATCTCAACGTTGCGGGCGCCTTGCAGAGACGATCCGAGGGTCAGGAGTTGGAGATCATCCAGGAGATCACGGGAGATACGCCTCAGCCCAAGACCGTCGACCAACTGTTGGGCCGCACTGATGAACGCCCTACAGATAGCCGGAAGGTACACTTCCTGTTCCGGGTCAAGAGTCCCCTTCTTCTCCATGTTTTCGAACCGGTGCATGACCGGGTTGATACGAAAGAACCGCTTACCGGAGTAGCCCAGCAATAGGCGGTAGTACGCGAGTAGTCGGGGGTTGCGTTTGAGCAGGCAAGGCACCGGGTAGATCAGTTCCGCTCGCAGGCCGATTCCGGCAAGCTCCCGAATGCGACTCGCCGGAACGTACTCGCTCAGCTCGCGATTGAGTTCGTGAATGTCCACTACCTCTACAGTGGCAAGTAGCGCCTGGACCATGTACTCCTGACGAATCGCCTCCAGGGCAGTACCGAAGTTGATGGCGCTGTCTGGAGCAGGAAACTCTAGCGGGTCCGGCAGGGTAATCGGTGTTCGCCTCGCCATGCTAACTCACGACCTTTCGTACTTCTGGAGCCTCCGCATCTAGTCGCCGCAGGCGTTTCAGGGCGATCTGGACGTACTCAGGGTTTAGTTCGATCCCTACATATCGGCGCCCAAGATCCTGACATACGGCCGCCGTAGTGCCCGACCCCAGGAACGGGTCGAGTACGTAGTCCCCCGGCCTGCTGCCCGCCAGAAGACAAGGTTCCACCAGCGCCGGTGGGTAAACAGCAAAGTGGGCTTCCTTATAGGGCTGGGTATGGATACTCCACACCGACCGGCGGTTACGCCCGTTCGCCTCACGCACGGCCTGGTAGTCATAGTAGTACTTCTCGGATTTCGAAAACAGGAAGACGTACTCATGGCACCGGGTCGGGCGGTCTTTAACTGACTCGGGCATGGCGTTCGGCTTATGCCAGATGATGTCGCTACGCAGATACCAACCGTCGTTCTGTAAGGCAAAGGCGAGTCTCCATGGGACTCCGATCAAATCTTTGGGCTTCAAACCTTCCGGCGTATCCGGGCGTATCGACATTGCCCGTGCTGGGTTCTTTTTGTCGGGGGCACGCCAGGTCCGACCCCCGCTCGTGTAGCTGTCTCCGATGTTAAGCCAAAGCGTCCCGTCATCCTTTAGAACACGGCGCACTTCTCGGAAGACACCTATCAGCGTGTGGATGTACTGGTATACCGAGTCCTCGATACCGATCTGCCCCTTAATGCCGTAATCCCGCAGCGACCAGTACGGTGGAGAGGTGACGCAACACTGAATCGACTTATCGGGGATCCGCTGAAGGGCCACCACAGCGTCCCCCTCCAAGATAAGAGAGGTGCCGTCCAAGTCGAAGTATGGCTGGGGCGTAACTCTTTCGTGGCGCATCAAGATCCTCCCCGGTACGTGTATGAGTTACAGTTTTGCATTACGAGAGTGGTTCGCCCTTCGTCGATAGATTCCTGCGCGGCTTTGGTAGTCCGAGCCACGCCGGAGGCACGCGTAGAGTCGGGTAACCAAAGCTATCCATCGGCTGCCACTGTGGAAATCACAATCGAACCCTTCACCTTCCACCTTCGCGGTCCTCTTCCCACAGCTGGTCTGTGTGTCACTCGTGTGGCATTATGTGGGTGGAGGTGAGCACCCATGATCCCAAATGGTTACATTCCACTGGCTGCGTGGGCGCGAGAGCGCGGCATCCGGCCCGACACGGCGGCCCGTGCGGCGAAGAGGGGGCAGATCGTGGGGGCGACTCTCGTCCACATCCCTGGAACCCCTCGCCCCGTCTGGTATGTCAACCCAGACAACCCCTGGAGTCCACAGCCCAAAGGTCGCCCCTGCAAGACCTAGCGGCGCAATCCGCTGGGTCTTCGTTCTTCCTTTTGTCTAAATACAATTCGTATGGCATTATTGGAAGTGAAGGGGGTTAACACATGGATGATTTCTGCATCGTAGACCGTGACATCCACGAGGTTGTCAGCATCTTGCAGGGCATGGGGTACAACTACGTGCGCACTCCGGTCGCCTGGAAGCGCACCAGCGACTACCTGGCCGTTATCGGAGACGCCCGAGGCTTCAGGGTGGCCGCACTCCCCACAACTAATGGCCGGGCAGGTGTCTGGCCTTGGGAGAACGGCGGGTGCCAGACCTCCGATCCGCCCCTCATCGAACTCTCGAAGGTGGCCCCGAAAGAGGGTCTTGGCAACTTCCGACACCTCGCCACCAAGATCAGCGCCTACGGCGAACCCACCCACTTCCCGGCCTGCTACATCTACGGCGTTGACAGCACCGGCGCTAAGAAGGGTCTCGTGCTCACAGTCCTCGAACCGGCCGACCGGGTAGCTGATGGCGTCGTACCCGGCGTCTGGAACGACGGCAAGGAGTTCGCCTTCTCCGACCATGTGCGGGACCTCGCCAACCAGTGGGTAGAGGGCGACTACCTGATCGTGTGGTGTCCTGAGAGCGATTCCCCGGTCGAAGAACTGGTGCGCAGAACATGACCACTTCCCACACCAAGAACTCGCGCGGTTTTTGGTGGTCGGTTATGGGGGATAATCCGCCGAATTTCTGCACGGGCGAGGGGCGGCAAACGAAGGCCGCTGTAGGTCTTGCCACCTCTCCGTGACCTTCCGGGTCTTGGAATACCTGGTTGGAAGCCCTCTTGGAAGCCGGTTTGGAAACCCCTCTGGAAGCCTGAATGGAAGCCCGATAGAAAGCGGGTTTGGAAGTGGTATTGGAGTAGCTTGGTCAGTCCTTTCACCACACGTAACTGTTGTATTACAAAATGATAGCAGCGGAAACCCGCATGAATGCTGGATTCGGCCCCGAGGCCGCCCCGTCAATCCCCTCTTGATGTTGTCTTCCCGGGTTTCCTGGTTTGTCTGATAGCAGGCTTGCTATCAGATCGCCCATGACCCTTGCAGTCGCACGGCTCCCGGCTGCTATCACGCTTGCTAACAAGGAGGAATGCCAGTGCTCGAACAGGCCGCATTCTGCGCCCGGTTGTTCGGGTACATTGTGATCCTCACCTTTTCCCTCTCTGCCACATGGCTAATGGAGAACGTCATCCATGTTCCTAGTGAACACCCAACCTACTTCATCCCTGTCTTCTTCGGCTCCTTCGGCGTCGTCCAGTTCGTAACCCTGGTCTGCGTGGAGATCGACCAGGCCATTCGTCTTCGCCGCCAGCGGAAGAGTAAGGAGGTGCCCATCTGATGCGGAACTATTACGAGATTCTGGGCGTCCCGCAGGATGCCACCCTGGAACAGATCGAGGCCGCCTACCGCCAGCGCCTAGCGGATAACCCTGGTGATAGCAAGGTGCTCGAAGAAGCACACACGGCGCTGACTGACCCTGCTATCAGGGCCGTGCATGACCGCTTTCTGGAGCGAGTCAACCAAGGCGTACTCCCCATGATGCAAGCCCAGGCCCAGGAGACGGCCCGCCTCGGTGCCTTCATGCACAAGTTCGCGGTGAAAGATGCGACCATGAAGGCCGCGGCCTATGTGCGCACATCGACCAGTGAGGCCCCGATCTCCTGGCAGGTAGACAGCATCGCTGACTACGCCCGGCGAAAAGGTATCGAGGTTCTGGCCGTCTACTGTGACGAGGGCAAGACTTCTGCAGACCACCGGCCGGGCTTTGAGGCTCTGATGGAAGACCTGGAGAACACCCTGGATGTCAAGGCGGTCATCGTTAACGGCCTGGATCGCATCAGCAGAGACCTGATAACCCTGGCCCGGTTTAAGCAAGTGCTCAAACGTAGGGGCGCCTTCCTCATCGACATAAACCAGAAGCTGTCCGACATGGCCGGGAGCCTTGCGCCCTTCGTGAAGCACCCGATCCTGGACGATGAGCGGTTCGAGGAGATCGTCGCCCAGCACTACCGGGAGAGGCACAACCGGATCGAGCGAGAAAACAAGAAGCCCGACAGGTGATCCTGCCGGGCTTCCTCTATGCCTCTTTCAACCGCCGGTACTTCTCGACCATCTGCCACAACAGTTCCTCGTTTCGGGCCATCGTGAGAAGCCTGCCATACTCCGGGATGTCCGGGCGAAGAACGAGTTCGGCCACGTCCTCATCCCTCACATCCTCCATCGACCAGTTCTTCGGGGTTCTGACCCCATCCTCATCCTCCTCCCACTCGATGAGAGGACTCTTAGGGATGAGCGGCCCGATCCCCTGGAGCGCCTTGTAGAGCGGTTCAAACCGGCGCCGGTTCAGCACACAATAGATGCGGCCTTCGATGAGGAAAGGCATGTCGGAAATGAGCCAGTCCGTCGCCCTTAGAATCCAGGTCAGCATGATCCCACCTTCTCTCGATACTCCTTGACCAGCTCCCACAGATCGTCCTCATACTTTTGCAGGAGATAATCCCTCATCTCGTTGGTAGTGGTGGGGTACAGCATCATCCGTGCAATGTCGTGTGGTTCGAGTTCGTACGCATTAGAAAACGTGAAGCCGCCGCCAGGAACGGGTTCTGACCGTAGAGGTTCCCGTCTTGGGAGCATCGGCTCGATGGCCGTCAAGGCTTCAATCATCCGATTTAGCCTAGCCTTGCGGGTGTTCTTCCGAGCGTGGCGGATACCATAGATCACAGCCTCGACCCACTCCGCAATCCACCCAACCATGCCTACACCTCCCGACTAGACACCGCGACCTGCATTTCCAGGCCGACAAGATGGGCCAGGGCGAACACCGCGACGAAGCTGAGATCGACCGAAAACCCGGCCTCCCAGCGTTCGACGGCCCCCTGATCCACCTGGGCCTGCCCGGCCACCGTTGCCACCGACAACCCGGCACGCTCCCTGGCCTCCCTGAACAGCTTGCCAAGGGAGGCCAGGTGCTCATAGGCGGCGTAGTAGGCCCGGAACGTAGGGGATGTCTCCGAACGCCCTGTGATATACCGTTCTAGGTCGCTCACGGCTCACCTCCTAGCCGGTCATCCAGCGCATC
>ENA-OWOZ01002668-OWOZ01002668.1-bioreactor-metagenome-genome-assembly--contig:-NODE-2668-length-12939-cov-3.281760_pt1 | contig 12939 bp, 9 predicted proteins | sample MGYA00238140_ERZ651804 | MGnify/ENA primary metagenome ERZ651804 (study PRJEB26910, sample SAMN07631232) | bioreactor metagenome | isolation source: Switchgrass digestor | place: USA: Dartmouth... | reverse complement strand
TCCCTGACATGATAGAGGCAGGAACATTTATGATAGCCGGAGCCGCCACAGACGGTGATGTGACAGTAAGAAATGTCATACCGAAGCACCTTGAGTCATTGTCGGCAAAACTGCAGGAAATGAATATAAATGTGATAAAGGGCGAGGACTGGATAAGAGTCATTGGCGGCAACGAGATCCAGAAGGCGAATATAAAAACGCTTCCGTATCCGGGCTTTGCAACGGATCTCCATCCTCCGGTCACGGTACTTCTGTGTCTTGCCAACGGCAGCAGCACAATAACCGAAAGCATCTGGCCTCTGAGGTTCCAGTATGTGAATGAGCTGGTAAGAATGGGTGCCAAAATAAGAGTGGACGGCGGCGGACTGGCAGTTATCGACGGACCTGTCTCGCTGGTAGGGGCACAGGTCAATGCCATCGATCTGAGAGCCGGCGCGGCAGTTGTTGTCGCAGGCCTTGCAGCGGATGGGACAACGGTTGTCAACAACGTCAAATATATAGACAGGGGCTATGAGGACTTTGTGGGCAAGCTCAGGAAGCTTGGTGCCGATATTGCACGGATCAGCGAATGAAAAGCAGAAGCGGAATACCTGTAATGTATCAATAACAGGTATCAGTTCATGGAGAGACAGAAATGAGGATATGCAGTTTATATAGCGGCAGCAGCGGAAATTCAATATTTGTAGCGTCAGACAATACAAGACTGCTGGTTGAGGCAGGCCTGAGCGCGAAAAAGATAATAGAGGCGTTGTGCTCTATAGGCGAAAAGCCATCGGACATCAACGCTATTTTAGTGTCGCATGAACACAGCGATCATATCAAAGGGGTAGGCATCATGTCCCGTAAATTCAATCTGCCCATATATGCGAGCGAAGGCACATGGAGAGCGATGGAGAAGATGATCGGGCCTGTTCTTGAGTGCAACAAAAGGATGTTCTCATCCTGTGCACCATTTAATATAGGGGATATCACCATAACTCCGTTTCCGATACCCCATGATGCCAGTGAGCCGGTTGGATACAGTTTTTCATCGGCGGGAAGAAAAGTTACGATTGCTACCGATATCGGGCATATAAGCATGGAACTCCTTAAAAACTTTGAGGACAGCGATCTCTTACTGCTGGAGTCCAATCATGACTTGGAGATGCTCAAAGTAGGTCCGTATCCCTGGCCGCTGAAGAAGCGTATTGCAGGAGATCATGGACATCTTTCAAATGATGCGGCAGGAGAAGTCGTTGCATACATGGCCGAGAGAGGAACGAAAAGGTTTCTGCTTGGACATCTCAGCAAAGAGAACAATTTCCCCGAACTGGCTTATCAGACAGTCTATAATGTACTATGCCGGAAATGCATCAACTTAGGTGAGGACATCACTCTTGATGTGGCTCATCGTGACCGTGTAGGCAAAGTGATAGAGGTATGAAATGATAATGAGCGCCGCAGAGGCGGAAGTGAAAAAGTGTTGATACGGGAAATATAAACGTAGTCTTGTGTTTCAAGGCTAAGTTTAATGCAGGGATTTACAGACAGGAGAACCGTCCCCGGGTCTATCCTAACATGAGGACCGTCTCTTGTCTGTCTTAATCGGAGAAAGCTGTATGAGAGTTAATATAATAGCTGTAGGCAAATTGAAGGAACGTTATTTAAAGGATGGGATCGCCGAGTATTCAAAGCGCCTTTCCCGCTTTTGTGATTTGGTGATAACGGAAGTGGAAGACGAGCAGGCGCCGGAGAATCTGAGTACCGCACAGCAGGAGCAGATCAAAAGGAAGGAAGCGGCCAGAATACTCGGAAAGATCAGGGATGGAGATTATCTTATCGTTCTGGATGTGAAGGGTGTCAGGAAGAGCTCCGAAGAATTTGCATCTGTGCTGAAAAACTGTATGACAGGCGGCAGATCAAGCATTACCTTTGTCATCGGAGGTTCTCTGGGACTTGATGACGGGTTGGTCAAAAAGGCAGATCTGAGGCTGTCTCTTTCCGATATGACATTTCCGCATCAATTGACCCGTCTCATTATACTGGAGCAGATATTCCGTGCTTTCAAAATAATTAACGGAGAGACGTATCATAAGTGACTTCGTGATGAAGACGATTGGTGTTTTAACTACTTATCAACTTTAAAACAGTTCAGTTCCAATCTTGGCTAATATATGCTTACCCGGGCAGGCTGGCATGTAAAATCAGCAAAAGAGCTATCAGGCCAAAGAAAATTTTTCCGTAATGAATATCTGGCAGATATGGACAACATATAAGCAGCACAAAACAACCGTATTTGCTTGAGAGGTGTAATATGAGGAAAGTGTTTTTTTTGACCATATCTGCTGTGCTGATGATATCGATGTTAGCCGCATGCTCTGCTGAAATGGACAATACCAGGCTTCAGGGACAGAACGGCAGCAACACCGGAACCGGAATTGCCTATGACATTGGCAGGGAGAGCTATCCGGGCCAGTCATATGCAAACACAGTCAGTGACGGAGCACGCCGAAATGCCATGTTTGACAATAACGGCGGCAATTCGCCGAATAAAAGCGGCAGTTATGTCAACACACCCGGCAATAATGACGTGATCACAGAAACACAGATATATTCACAGCTGTACCTGTCTGCAAACGGAGGTATTGTCCTGCGAAACATTACGACGCCTGTAAGGCGGGGTGGAATGGGCAGCTTATCCTTCGAGGTCAAAGCTGATACCCCATATACAATCACTGCTGTATACAGGAAGGCAGAAGGCTTTGTAACATCAACCAATGTAAAAAGACCTGGCACTGACGGTATAGTTGACCTGGACTGGGTCGTGGATGAGGATACGATGCCGGGTACTTACGGAATACTGATTACAGGCGGCGGAGAGCAGTTGTCTGTTCCATATACCGTTGTAGAATAAGTCAATTTGGCAGGTTGGGTATATCAGCGATAAACTATTGGGATAATATCTGAAATGCGACCAATATTATTTTGATGGAGATGTCTGCCTTGCTGAAAAACAATAAAGAGGGTTTCAGGCTGGAATATATCGCAGCAGCTGCTGTAATTCTGCTTCTGTCTCTGATACTTTTACCGCGCCCCATAATCGGTGTTGCGGATAACGGAGATTTTGCCAGGATAATGAACTCCGCAGGGCTTCATTACCTGACGGACGATTTCAACGAAAGATATTTCGGTTATGTCAACAGGCTCTATGGGATAGGACCTGTTGTACCATTCGGAGGAGGCTATTTTTCTACTCAGATACTGCCTGTATTGCTGGCTGTCTTAATATCCGGCCTGTTTTCAAATATGGCGGTCTTTGACATCAGATTCCTTGCAGTGTTATATATACTGATCATGGCCGCCGTGTCCTTTTATATCGTAAGAGGTATCAGGAAAAGATCTGCTCCGGCTGCGGTGTTTGCTGTTTTATTGTTTATATTTATTTTTTGCGACACAGCCTACACATCGTATTTCAATTCACTATATGGAGAGCCCGTCACTTTTGTTTTCCTGCTGCTTATGACGGCGACGGCACTTACGATGACAGCCGAAGAAAAACCATCCATGTCGGCCCTGATATTATTCAGTGCCGGAGCATTCTTCTTTGCGGGCGCAAAAGTCCAGAATGTTCCGGCAGGGGTCCTGGCTGCGCTTATGTTCCTGCGGATATCCTCGCTCCGCACGGACAAAAGGTGGCGCGTGATCTCATCTGTATCTGCGGCCGCTGTGATACTGGTATCTATAGCCGGATACATATGCGTTGCGAGAGATATTAAAATCTGCAACAAATACCAGACTGTTTTTTTCGGCATATTGAAGGGGTCGGGTGATCCGCAGGGCGATCTTGAGGAGCTTGGCCTGGACCCGTCGTTGGCGGTACTTGCAGGAACGAACTACTTCATGAAAGATTATCCTGTTGATATCAGGACGCCGGAATTCCAGAAAAAGATAGATGAAAAAGTCAACCATACGAAGGTAGCGGGATTTTACATAAGGCATCCGGACCGGCTTCTGGAAAAGCTTGAGATTTCAGCATATTACGGGTTCAAACTGAATCAGGAATTCGGAAACTACGAAAAATATAAAGACACCGGGTATAAGCAGGTAACGAATGTCTTCAGCAACTGGAGCAGAATGAAAATGGAAGTGCTGCCGCATACATTGCTGTTTGTATTATGTTTTTTTGCTCTGGTATTGGCTGTTTTGATTTATGAATACGGCAGGGCAAAGGATGCAAAGAGCCGCTTATTAATAGAATTTTTCGGTTTTATTGCATTAACGGGCATAATGCAGTTTATTTTACCTGTCATAGGTGACGGCGAGGCGGATCTCAGCAAGCATCTGTTCCTGTTCAATGTCTGCTTTGATATATTCGCTGCTGCAGCACCTGTATACGCAGCCGCTAAGATTGCTGCTCATGCCGGACATTCATCTTCCTGACCTTTGACGGAGAGATACCATGGTATTTCTTGTACAGCTTGCTGAAATAATATGCATCATCATAACCGACCGCCATTGCGACTGTTTTGATTGAATGGCCGCCATCGAGAAGCATTTCACGGGCCTTTGACAGCCTTATTTTGATGAGGTAGTTTATCGGAGTCTCACCGGTTTCATCCTTGAACACCTTTGATATATAAGCAGGACTTAAATATATGCTTTTTGATATCGTTTCAAGCGATATCTGGTGCATGTAGTTTTCATTCAGATACTTCATTAGGGTTTTTACTATGACAGCCTTGTCTGAAGAATCAAAGCCTGCCAGTGTTCTTGCTTTGCGGTGTATTTCAGTACGGGTGGCCTTAAGGAAATATATGATAAACCTCATAACATGGACTTTAATCATCAATTCGCAGCCGGGCTCGTTGCTCTCCTGCTCCGAACATATATCGCTGCAGCAGCTCAGGAACTCCTGCTCATACTCATGCAGATTGAAAACAGGTGATGCCGAGGGAGCGATAAGATGGTTCCGGGGCAAACCGTCCACATTGATGTTTCCGAAGCCCATATGCAGCTCAAGTACTTCTTCACCGGTCTTAACACTCTTTCCGTGAGGGACATTTGGGTTGAAAACCACGATATCGCCCTTTTTTACCCGATAGATACCGTCGCCTATGTTATAGCTGCAGCTTCCGGACAGTATATAGGCCATGGATACAAAGTCATGCGTATGTATGTTTGTTTTATGACTGTCGTCAAATCTGCGCTTGAATATGAAATAAACCTGCGGATTGAAACTCTCTGCATTAATGCCAAGCTCACACATTGATCATCCAACCTTCGATATTTGAAGTATAGTGCCGGAAAACCGGGAACGGAAGGACCGATGACTGAACACTTCTGTGTGTATTTGTCCGGCTGCATGTAATTTGTCAGTGCATTCCGTATAAATATGTAATTCTGTCAATATAAGATTATACATCAGGAAAACGGAATTGTACATTTTTTTGGCCCGTCAAATAACCGATAATATAACGAGACGATGAACCAAATTGTTTCAGAAGCAACAATACAAGGTATCATGTATGCTATCTGAAAGACAGCGGAAGGACGTCCCGGATATATGGACACAATCGGTTAGTTAATCGCGCGGATATTAAAACACAGGGGTCGTTGTACCAAAAGCAAAGGCAGAGGATAATATGGCTGAATTCAAATGGATATGGGGTTATATAAGAAAATACAGGCTTGTTTTTTTTACTGCACTGGCGATGGTGCTGGCAGTAAATCTGTTGAACATGATCAATCCAAGGGTTCAGGGTATCATAGTCGACGAAGTAATAAACGGAGGGAAGACCAACCTTCTGATCAAACTGGTGCTGATCATGATCGGCTCCACGGTTCTGAAATCGGTGCTCAGATATATATATCTTTTAATGTTTGAAACTGTTTCGCAGAAGGTTGTTTTCAATGCAAGAAAATCTGTATTTAAAAGGGTCCAGGAGCTGGACTTCGAGTTTTTTGACAGGACAAAGACCGGTGACATCATGGCGAGACTGACGGGAGACCTGGAAGCGGTCAGGCATTTCACCGCCTATGTTATATATTCCGTTTTTATGCATGCTGTTACATTTATACTGGTCATTGCAATCCTTTTTTCAATAAACGCGCTCTTCACGCTGATTCTGCTGGCAGTGACGCCCATCACCGGAGTCCTTGCAGTTAAGCTTTCGTACAGAGTCAAGCCGGCTTTCAGTGCGATCAGAGAACAGTTTTCCAGACTCAATTCCGTAGTCCAGGAGAATATCAGCGGAAACAGGGTCGTCAAGGCCTTTGCCAGGGAAGATTATGAGATATATAAATTCTCGAGGGAGAATGCAGGCTTCAGAGACAGCAACATTGAAGCGTCAAGGATATGGGAACGTTACCTGCCTGTGCTGGATTCTCTGGCCGGGCTGCTGTCGGTCATAATCATAGTAGTCGGTGGCATTATGGTAATCTCTGACCAGATAACCCTTGGGGAGCTGGTGACATTCAACAGCTTCGTCTGGGCTCTGAACAACCCCATGAGGATGGTTGGATGGCTCATCAACGACACACAGAGATTTGTGGCGTCAGCAGAGAAAATAATGATGCTGCTGGAGAGGGAGCCTAAGATCAAAATCAGTGAATCGGCCGTTGCGACAAACAGGATAGCCGGCCGGGTCGAGTTCAGGGATGTATCTTTCGGATACGGGAAGGACCTGGTGCTCAGGGATATCAGTTTCAAGGCATACCCCGGGCAAACAGTAGCTGTCATAGGGCCCACCGGCTCCGGAAAATCAACACTGGTAAGCCTTATTTCGAGATTTTATGACTGCACCGGAGGAACGATACTCATCGACGGAAAAGATATAAGGGAATATGATCTGAAATCACTGAGAGAATCCATTGCGGTGGCTATGCAGGATATATTCCTGTTTTCCGATACGATAGAGGGCAACATTGCCTATGGCGTTCCGGAAGCGACGGCAGAAAAGGTCGAGTGGGCAGCGGAAATGGCATGTGCCAACGGCTTTATAAAAGAGTTCACCGAAGGGTATGACACCATAATCGGAGAAAGAGGTGTGGGACTGTCGGGAGGTCAGAAACAGAGGATCGCGCTGGCCCGTGCGCTGGTGAAGGAACCATCCATCATAATCCTGGACGATACGACCTCCAGTGTAGACATCGAGACTGAGCATAAAATACAGAGAAACCTTAAAGAGTTCTGCAGGAACAGGACTGCATTCATTATCGCCCACAGGATTTCTTCTGTGAAGAATGCTGATCTTATCCTTGTGCTAGACGAAGGAAAGATCGTCGAGAGGGGCACTCACGAAGAGCTGTTGTCTCTGAAAGGGCAGTATTACAGTGTATTCCTCAACCAGTACGGCGATTTTGACAAAGAAAGAGCTAAGGGGTGATAATGTGGCCAGGAATAAATTCGATGTAGATGAGGAACTTGAGACTAAATTTGATTTCAAACAGTTCAGAAGGATGCTGGGATATCTTAAGCCCTTTACAGGGCAGGTGGTATTTACCGTTTTTCTGATGCTTGCTTCAAGCGCCCTTGCGCTGCTGGGGCCTTATCTGGTAAAGGTAGCCATAGACAATGATATACCGGCGAAAGACATAAAGGGGATAGTTATAAGAGGGGCTATTTTCATCGCCACGCTCATTTTCAATACCATCTGTATGAAATACAGGATAAGAACCATGTCATATATAGGGCAGAGCGTAATTTACGACATCAGGAAGGATCTGTTCACACACCTGCAGAAGCTGCCCTTTACATACTATGACAGCAGGCCTCACGGGAAAATACTCGTCAGGGTGGTCAACTATGTGAACTCCCTCAGCGACCTCCTGTCCAACGGTATCATAAACGTAATAACCGACATGTTCACCCTTGTGGCAATAATATGCTTTATGCTCTATCTGAATGTCAGGCTCTCACTGGTGTGTTTTGCCGGACTTCCGGTGCTCATAGCTGTTACGATGATACTGAAGAACGCACAGCGGAAGGCTTGGCAGAATGTAAGCCGGAAACAGTCAAACCTGAACGCATATATCCATGAAAGCATCTGCGGCATCAAAGTGACCCAGTCCTTCGCAAGAGAAGAAGAAAACATGAACGTATTCCTGGGACAGAGTGATGAGTACAGAAAGGCGTGGATGGGTGCGATAAAAATCCAGTTTTTGATGTGGCCCTCAATAGATATCATATCTGTTGCCAGCGTATGTGCTGTATTTATATCAGGAGTTCACTGGCTCGGTACAGGTGGTGTCACAGTAGGGATAATCGTCGCATTCATGAGCTATATATGGCGGTTCTGGGAACCTGTCAGCAATCTGGGCAACTTCTATAATTCCATAGTAAATGCGGTGGCATATCTGGAGAGGATATTTGAAACCATAGATGAAAAGCCAACTGTGGCTGATCTGCCGGGTGCCGTGGAGATGCCCCTGATACAGGGAGCCGTTGAGTTTTCGGATGTGGTCTTTTGCTATGAGAAGGATGAAGTCATCCTCGACCATGTCAGCTTCAGAGTAAAGCCGGGAGAGACAATCGCACTGGTAGGGCCTACCGGAGCAGGCAAATCCACCATCGTAAACCTTGTCAGCCGTTTTTACGATGTCAATCAGGGAAGCGTAAGAATCGACGGCAGGGATGTCAGGAGTGTCACGCTGGCATCGCTTCGGAAACAGATGGGGGTAATGCTTCAGGATACCTTCATATTCTCAGGCACGATAATGGACAATATAAAATACAGCAGGCTGGATGCCACAGATGAAGAAGCAATAGCAGCAGCCAAGGCGGTCAGGGCTCACGAATTCATCGCGGCTATGCCGGACGGCTACTACACGGAAGTGAATGAAAGAGGCTCCAGACTGTCAGTGGGCCAGAGACAGCTGATCTCTTTTGCCAGAGCACTGTTGGCGGATCCAAGGATACTGATACTGGATGAGGCTACCTCAAGTATCGATACAAAAACAGAGATGGCGCTGCAGGAGGGTCTGCAAAGACTGCTGCAGGGACGGACTTCGTTTATCATCGCCCACAGGCTCTCTACGATCAAAAATGCCGACAAAATAATGTATATAGATGACGGCAGGATAATAGAGCAAGGCACGCATGACGAACTGATGGCCATAAAGGGAGCCTACTATCAGCTGTATACGGCTCAGTACAATCTGCTTGATGCCGTATGAGTGTAAAATTATACTGCTGATCAGAAAGAAGGCACAACAAACGGGAGACTTCTGGGGAATATCTCAAAAACCGCCCGGGTGGTCAATATGATCTCGCCGTCACGGTTAAGCGGTATCGGCTCTTCAGAAACGATCTCCACTTTTTTGCTCCTGTACATATGAACCCCTTTTATTTTCGGATGCAGGCCTTTGATATACTGCGGGAAAAGACGGAGTATTCTTAATCTTGATGTGGATTCCACATAACATACGTCAAACAGACCGTCATCGATTTCTGCATCGGGGAGAGCATTGACTCCTCCTCCATAGAAGCGGCCGATCCCTACAGCGACAAGAAGAGATTTTCCTGAAAGTTTTTCATTGTCCAGTATGAGCTCAATATACTGGTTTTTGCATATAAGAATAGTATCAAGTATGCCCAGAATGTAAGCCGCCTGGCCGGTTATCAGCGGCAGCTTTTTAAAATGTTCTGTCTGATACGCAACCTGTGCGTCGAAGCCGACGGAGGCAATGTTTACAAAATATTTGTCATTGACCCGGGCAAAATCGATAAGGCGCTCAGTGCCTTCAATAGTAGCGCTTAAAATATTGTCGGGGATGTCCCTGCCTACCACGCTTTTGATAAAATCATTCCCGGAGCCGCTGGGGATGACGGCCAGACTGCTGCCGCTGTTGGCCATGCCATTGAGCACTTCATTCAGCGTACCGTCTCCTCCGACGGAATAGATTCTGCAGCGTTCTTCGGTGCTTTTTTTTCTGGCGATTTCCACGGCATGGCCCGGGCATTCTGTGACTGCTATTTCATGCCTTATTTTTCTGGCATTACAGTATTCCCTTATTACCGGGATCAGATCTAAGGTTCTGCCCTTGCCTGCGGCCGGATTGACAATAAAAAGGTGTTTCATTACGATATATCCTTTAAGTTATGTATTATGATGCGTACTAACCTTAAAAAATGACAACGTTCGTCAAGTAATTACATTATAGCATAAGGATATATGCATATCTATTTTTTCATTTGTACCGCAAATGTATGCGTTTCCGGACAAAGCAGGATTTTTTTTCGGTTGCAGCGAATATAATTAAGTGAGGTGGGTAAAATGCTGATAGATACAAGTATCACCATCGCATATAAATGTACGTCCTGTGGCAGCTTTGAATTTTTTAATGTTTCTTTGTTCACACTTATATATAAAAGAAATTACGGCATGAAGTGCCACTGCAGGAAATCATGCATTACTATGGAGCGGGAGGGTGAAAACAGCTTTTATATCAGTATACCCTGTATCGGATGCGGTAACAAGCATACCTACCTCTTAACCAGAAGATCCATGTTTTTGGGCGAGCCGGTTGTATTCAGCTGCCCCGAAACAGCAATGCAAATATGCTTCGCAGGCAGGGATGAGGCGGTCCGCAGGAAGGTGGACAGTCTGGAAGAGGAATTCGACGAACTGATGGACGCATATGGGTATGAGAGTTATTTTCGAAATACTCAGGTTATGATCGATACATTAAATCGCATACATGATATAGCGCTGAGCGGCAATCTGTATTGTGAATGCTGCGATGCCGGTATCGAACTTGTGCTGCAGAGCGATTGCGTGCTGCTCAGGTGCAGCCGGTGCGGAGGCAGCAAAGCAATACCGGCTGCTAAAAACAGCGACCTCAAGGATATACTTGTTAAGAACCAGATAATCATAACAAGGGATTCATTCGATTATGATGAACTCTTGTCCAGACAATCAGGAGACAATTTCGGGAAATAATTCTGTGCTTTTGGTTAATCTGCCGACAATTGGCAGATTCGGTGTTATTATGATTGACAACAGTAATTTGAGGGTGCTATAATTATCACGAATCAAGAAAGTCATTCTGTTGTTTAGATCTCCCTATTAAACCAATGAACTCTTATATGTGTCATATGCGATCTCAGTCGTACATTGCATTGGTTTGGGATCGTCCAAACATTACCGGTCGGATTTGATACAGCGAAATACGGATGTTCATAAGATTCTGAAATTTATAAATTTAATTGTTGCTATATAAGACAGGTAGGTGGATTATGGAAGAAGTCAATCTTGCTGCAAAATCACTGGAAGACTTGCAGTACATAGCAAAGATGATGGGCTTGAGAAGTGTTACAAAATACTCGAAGGATGAACTCATCGAAAGAATAATCAAAGCAGGAGAAAAGAGCGCCAGGAAGTCAAAAGAGAAGACTGAAGCACAGGAAGACGGCAGCAGCGAAGAAAAGACCACAAAAGCGAGAAGGGGAAGGAAACCCAGGAAGGTTGAAATAAATGAAATGCCGGACGCAGCTGACGCTGGTACTGGCGACAGCGAAAAAAAAGCTGAGGCTGAAGTAAAAACTGCTGAGGAACAGAAACCGGAGAGTGCTGAACCTGCAGAGGCCAAGGCTGCCTCTGCATCCGTAGCCGGTGTCAGCGGTGAAGGTGATGGTGAGAAGAAAAATGAAGGACCCGGTGAACCGGTTGTGAAAAAATCACGCAGGGGCAGACCGAGAAAAACAGCAAAGGAAGCAGACGAAGGAAGTGATGCGGCTGTTGCTGCAGACAGCGGTGCCGCAGCTGAAGAAGGGAAAAAGGCATCTGAGCAGAGCAGTGTGACAGAAACAGCAGCTGAGAAATCCGGGATCTATGAAGCGGGAGAAAAAGCTGATAAAGCTGAAACTGCGTCCAAGACTGAAGAACAGCAGGCGCAGCAGGAGGAACGTACCGCCGCAGATGCCGGTGAACAGAAGACTGTTGCCGGTGACAAACAGGAGGAAAAGACGGGGGCAAGGAAATCTGAAAGAGCCGGCAGAGCAGCACAGCCGGCAGCCGTAACAGATAATGAGGCCGCCAGAAATGCTGACGCTGACGGTAAAGATATCCGTAAAACGGAAAAAGTAAAGCCGGAAGGCCAGGAAGGTACGGAACAGGCTGCAGAGGAGACCAAAGCCGAGGAAAAGACGACGAAGGCTCCTGAACAGCAGAGACAGTGGAACGGACAGCAGGACAGGCCGAACCAGCAGAACAGCCTGGAAAAGATCGAGAGCGATGATCCCGTTGAGGGCGTGCTTGAAGTGTTGCCGGACGGATACGGATTTTTAAGGAGCGACAACTTCCTGTCCGGAACGAAGGACGTATATGTTTCTCCTTCACAGATAAGAAGGTTCGGACTGAAGACGGGAGACAAGATAAGAGGCAAAGGCAGGATACCAAAGGAAGGCGAAAAGTTCCAGGCACTTCTTTATGTGCAGACAGTCAACGGAGATACGCCTGATGTGGCTGCCAGGAGGGTGCCGTTTGAACACCTGACGCCTATATTCCCCAATCAGCGCATAACTCTTGAGACCGACCCGAAGGAGCTTTCCACGAGACTGATCGACCTGATAGCCCCGATCGGAAGAGGGCAGAGAGGAATGATCGTATCTCCTCCGAAGGCCGGAAAAACTATACTGCTCAAGAAAATCGCCAATGCGATAACGACGAATTATCCTGAGATCGAGCTCATAGTCCTGCTTATTGATGAAAGACCTGAAGAGGTCACCGATATGCAGCGCTCCATCAAGGGAGAGATCATATATTCCACCTTCGACAAGGTACCCGAGCATCATATAAAAGTGGCTGAAATGGTTCTGGAGAGGGCGCAGCGTCTGGTTGAGCACAAGAAGGATGTCGTAATACTGCTTGACAGTATAACCAGACTGGCAAGGGCGTACAATCTGACAATACCTCCGACAGGAAGAACACTTTCAGGAGGCCTTGATCCGGGTGCTCTCCA
>ENA-OWOZ01002666-OWOZ01002666.1-bioreactor-metagenome-genome-assembly--contig:-NODE-2666-length-12949-cov-3.432644_pt1 | contig 12949 bp, 10 predicted proteins | sample MGYA00238140_ERZ651804 | MGnify/ENA primary metagenome ERZ651804 (study PRJEB26910, sample SAMN07631232) | bioreactor metagenome | isolation source: Switchgrass digestor | place: USA: Dartmouth... | reverse complement strand
AGATGTTAAAAACATTGCTATTGTTAAAACAAGGGATATTATATTTTTATTTTTTACTATCTTACTCATAGCCGTCCCCCTCTTTATTAATATCTTATTTTGATAATGATTATATCTCCTTCATAAGTGCCATAAGGATAAACTCCGCTCAGGATTTTCATCAGGGTGGACTTACCCGCTCCGTTTTCCCCTACAAGACAGTGGATTTCTCCTTCTTTAACCTTGAAATTGACATTGTCCAGAGCCTTGACTCCCGGAAACTCCTTTGAGATATTCCTCATCTCCAAAATATACTTTTCCATAGCCACGCTCCTTGCTCTTAGCTTCTGAAACTTTTGTCATGAACGAAGAGAAGGGATAGCAGCCAATACTATCCCTTCCCGATACTACTGCTAGTTGAGACCTGTGAAGTCTGACGCAGAATAATATCCTGAATCAATGAGTGCAGCTTTCACGTTGTCTTTGTCGACCACTATTACGTCGGTCTGTTTGGCTTTTACATCAATAACTCCGTTGTTGTATGTTCCTGTGGTTTCAGGGGTATTGCCCTTGAGTACGCTTACTGCCATATTGATTGCATCGTTGACCAGGGTACGTACATCCTTGAATACTGTCATTGACTGCTTGCCGTCTATTATGTACTGGACCGAAGCTTTTTCAGCGTCCTGACCGGTGACCACATAGCTGGTGACATCCGGGTCAGCAGCAAAAGTATCGGCAATTGAACGGGCTGTTCCGTCGTTGGGAGCGAGGATGAATACGTCACCTTTATCTTCTTTTCCTACTGCTGTCAGATGAGCTTCTGCCTTGTTCTTGGCTTCATTGAAGTCCCAGTTGGTTGTAACCTGCCCGATTATTCTTGCCATCTCATCACGTGTCAGTTTTGCTTTGTCCTGAAGTGCGACAGCTTCGCTGGAATTCTTGATCACGAAAGTACCGTCGGCAATCTTGGGCTGCAATACATTCCATGCTCCTTCGAAGAACAGGAACGCATTGTTGTCTGATGCAGCTCCGGCATATATGTAAAGCGGGTTGCCCTTGCCCTCTGCCTTGTTTATAAGGTACTGTCCCTGCGCTTCACCAACAGCGACACTGTCAAAAGTTACATAGTAATCAACTGCATCCGTACCGTTAATAAGCCTGTCGTATGCAATAACTGTAACGCCTTCTCTCTTGGCTGCTTCAGCGGCAGCGGCTGCAGCGGCGCCATCATGCGGGCATATGATCAGAACTTTTATTCCTTTTGCTATCAGAGCTTCAACATTCTGTTTTTCCCTTGCGGAATCGCCCTGGCTGAAAAGAACTTCAACTTTATAGTCAGTTGATTTCAGCGCTTCCTTGAAACGGGTCTCATCCTGAATCCATCTGGGCTCGTCCTTGGTCGGCAGTACTATACCAATGTCGAGTTTGCCGTCCTCTGATTTATTGTCCGGTGTCTCAGTCTTGGGTGAAGGGCTGTCTGTCTCCTGGGAAGTCTTTTTCTGGCCTCCGCATGCTGCCAGGGATACTGTCATGACCAGAACCAGTAAGAGTGCAAGTAATTTTTTCATCAGGATTCCTCCTTCATTTAATTTTTGTTGCAGCTCTATCATATGGGAAGGAGGCTTCTTTAACAATAAATTATATTGTTGGTTTATAATAATTAATTGCCCGGATTTCTATGCCATATTGCACCCTCTGTATTTATTTGTTGTAAAAAAACAACGGACAGCAAAAAAATGCTGTCCGTTGTATCCCTTTCAGTTTTCATCTCAGTCAATGGTTCTGTATACATCCTTTTTCAGGTGGAACCCGTCCTTTATTACCGTATCATCAATGTTGTCCCTGGTCACAAGTATGACATCCAGCATAACATACGGCACGTCATATGTACCGTCGTTGATGGTATTGTTGTATTCGAAGGGTTCGCCTCTCAGGAGCGCTCCGCAAACCTCCAGGGTGGCTTCAACCAGGTTTTTTATCGGTTTATACACCGTCGCAAGCTGGCTACCTTCCACTATCCGCTGACATGCCGCGAGATCCGCGTCATGGCCCACCACTTTGATTTTCCCGGTCAGGCGGGCTACCGAAATGGCATCAATGGCTCCCCAGGCCAATGAATCGTTGGCCGCGATGATCCCCCGCACTTTATCCCCGCTTTCTCTGAGCACCTTGGAGACGAATTCGAAGGCCCCTTCCCTTCTCCAGTCATCGACCCATGTCTCTGCAATGATGTCTATTTTCTGCGCATTCTTGGACCTTGAAAGCACTGACATATATCCGGAATAATACAGCTTGCTGTTGTGATCATTTTCAGCGCCGGCAAGAATGATGTATCCACCCTCCGGTACCTCCCTGACAAGGGCTTCGGCCATCAGTTGCCCCACTTTCACCACATCAAAGGAAACATACGCATCAACATTGGCATTCAGGACAAGGCGATCATAGGATACAACCGGGATACCTGCCTTTTTTGCAGCATTTACGCACCGTGCCGCATCAACACTGTCATGGGGAGCAATGACCAGGACGTCTATTCCTTCCTCTATCAGGTCAGTGACCTGCTCATACTGAAGCTGACTGTCGTTGTTGGCATGCTTGACTATTACATCGTAACCTGCCTGCTTGGCCTTGGCAATGAAAATATCCCTGTCCCCGATCCATCTGTCCTCTTTCAGAGTCGCCAGGGAAAATCCTATAACGGGTTTCCTGTCTTTGCCCGGATTTTCAGTCGCCCCTTGCTGCCCGCATGAAGTCAGAAAAGCCACACAAATCAGCAGAAGCACGACTTTAAAGGCTCTTTCGGCGAAGGTCCTCATTTGCCAACCTCACTTTCTATAAGACTCTTTGAACTCTGTGACGGTATACCCGGTTATCTTTTTAAACAGCTTGGAAAAATAGTTCGGGTCCTGGTATCCTACAAGTCCGGAAACCTCCTTCAGTGACAAATCAGTATTCATAAAATATTCCTTGGCCTTTTCGATGCGTATGGCAGTCAGTCTGTCAATGAAGTTAACCCCGCTTTGTTCCTTGTAAAAACGGCTGAAGTAGTAAGGACTTAAATTGACCGCGCGGGCGATGTCTTCCAAAGTAATGTCTTTGGCGTAGTTTTTCAGCATATATTCGTCGGCCGCGGCTATTATGGAATTCACTTTCTCCTGATGGCTCAAAGCCACTTTTTCAGTAGTTTTTTCAATGAACATTCTTAAAACATTCCTCAGCTCTTCCGTAGTTCCCGCATTTATTATTTTGTTCAGGACTTTCCTGAAATCATATCTGATATGGTCCCAGCGTTTTGACAGGCCCACCAGAATAACAATGCATTTGTCCTTGATGTCTTCAAGTCCCGAGGTATCAAGCACAATATCGTCGAATATCCTGTCAAAGGCCACCAATGCGGAATTAACATCGCCCCTTGCCACTTTTTCATTAATCTCATTTTCTATTTCCTGATCTGTTTCATACTCTTCCTCGTATTCATTCAGGACATCATCTATATGGAGAATATAATCATTGCTGCGGCTCAGGTATTGCAGCGCCTGCATAGCCTCCCTGTATGATTTTTTGGCATTGGCGACATTTTCATAGCATCTTCCGATACCGATCGAAACATCCCCAAAGATATTGCGCACTTTGTTGGCGAACTCTTCTGCAAGCCTTATGGCTGAAAGTTTTACTGAAAAACTGTCCTCCTGGGTCTCATTGATGACATAAATCACTATCCGGTTAAACATCAGGGGACCGACGATGCACTTGCATGATGATTTAAGTATATCACGCCAGTCCACATAATGGTTCTGGGTTTTTACGCTTGCGCTTATTTTGTTTTGGAACCTGTCCCCAAATTCTATCACCATTACGTATCCGGATTTGTTTTCAAGTTCGAACAGGCGGCCGAAGTTCAGTAATTCCTCAGTATTATTCTCATGCGAACATATTGAATAAATAAAACCATTTTCGAGAGTTGGGATGATTATTTCAAGTTTTTCCTTCAGTTCCAGCTCCCTGCTCATTCTTTTTCGTTTCTGGGAAATGATTTCCATAACTCTTTCGAGTGCTTCGACAAGCCTGGCCTCCTTAACAGGTTTTACCAGGTATTCCACCACGCCGAGAGACATGGCTTCGGCAGCATATTCAAAATAATCGTAGGCCGAAATTACGATGAAATAAACGTCGGGATTGAATTCCCTTATTTTCCGGATTGCTTCAAGCCCGTTTATCCCCGGCATCTTGATATCGATAATAACTATATCCGGCCTTATGTTATAGGCCTTTTCGACTGCCTCTCTGCCGGACCGGGCTTTTCCTCCCACTTCCAGGTCTTTAAGTTTATTTTTTATAATGTATTCTACCGCCTCAATAGCGATGGGCTCATCGTCAACAATAAGTACCCTGTACATTTCATTCCTCCGTCTTTTTGTTTTTGGGAAGCTTGAAAATAACCGTGGTAAGTCCGCCTTCACATCTGATGTCCATTACATCATGCATGTTGAAATACAGCCTCAGCCGTTTTATTACATTGTCTATCCCTATTCCGGTTGTGTGCCCCGTTTTTGATGAAAGGGACAGGTTTATTTCATGTTCGCTGCTGTCTCCCAGCAGTTCCTCTATTTTTTCCCGGCTCATTCCTTTACCGTTGTCTGTTACGTAAACATAGACATACTGGTCATCACTGCTTACCTTAAGGCCAATAGTGCCGCCTTCCTCCTTTTCGCTTATCCCATGGATATAAGCATTTTCAACTATGGGCTGTAAAATCATTCTCGGGACCAGGATATCAAGAGCCGAGTCATTCCCCGAAAATTCCATACTGAAATTGACCGAATCTCCAAAGCGGGTCTGCAGAAGGTACACGTAGGATTTCACGTTTTCAATTTCTTCCCTCAGTTGAACGACCGAATCCAGACCTTTCAGGTTGTATCTGATGATATCGGCAGCGTTTTCCAGGTAGGTGCAGGTCTTCATGTCCCCTTCAAGCATTGCTATTTTTGCCCCGATATTAATGGTGTTGAAAATAAAATGCGGATTTATCTGGGACTGCAGCGCAAGAAGTTCAGCCTCCCTGAGGGCATTTTTCATTTTCAGGTTGTTGAGCCGCTGCTCATTGAGAATTTTTTCCAGACGCGCTTTTTCTTCAATCTCCCTTATGTATTTCCTGATGCTTCTTACCATGCTGTTGAAAGTATTATAAAGAATTCCTATTTCATCATGGCTGTCGGACTGGACTTCAACGTCGAAATCACCGGCAGAGACTTTTTTGGCATACGAGGCCAGCTTCGTGATGGGCTTGGTGATCTGGAAGGAGAAGCTTAAAATCATGAATGTTACAAAAACAATCACTCCGGCAATGAGAAAGTTGTTGAACCTGGTGGCAAACTGTATCCTTCTGGATATGGCGGCATAATTATCCGAGGTGTTAATCAGTTCATTGCTCATTATTTCTTCAATATAGCGCATTATTTCGTTATTTTCCCTTACCGTGCGCGCATAGGAGGACGTATATCCCTCTATATCACGGCCACGTTTGGCTATAATGGCTTCCTCGCCATGTCTCAGGTAATTGATGATCATATTTCCGACATTCTTGCTTTTAATGCCTTCGGGAGTATATACGACATTGCTTATAAGGCTGTCGGCCAGTCCCCTTATTTCATTCATGTAATCGTAAAAGGCCAGCAGGCTGTCGGAACTGTTGGTTGAAAGATATGTCTCGATCTCATTCTGGAAATAACCGAGCAACCGGTAAATGGATATAAGCTCCATGGTCTTTTCATACATCTCGGCGGTGTCTTTGATTATCATCTGCAGGGAAAAGTAATTGTACACCGAGGCCAGAAGCACGGTCAGGATGGCAAGCAGAAAGAATATTACCAGTTTTGTGCGGAATTTAATGTCTTTGAACCTTTTCATCCTTTTCACCATTTGTCATCGGGAACAATTTTATTGTAATCACCTATATTCTCCAGCGTGAAGGTATAGATGCCCGAGTTCAGCACTTCGTTTATCTTTTTGCCGCTGCAAAGGTCAGCAAGCTGCGCCACGGTATTGTAGCCTATCTCATAGCTGTCGGCCACAATAGTTCCGTAAATGACACCTTCCTTAATGTATTCCATTGTTTTGGGCATACTTCCGAATCCGATGATATTGATATCTCCGACCCTTCCCATATCGATAACAACCTGCGCCACTCCGGGTGTATTTTCCCCGTCACTGCAGATTATCAGGTTTATGTCGGGATTTTCGGTGAGGATTGACAGGGTCAGTTTATCTACTTCAAACATTTTGGTATCCAGTGTATAAATGCGCTCCAGCGTTACTTCAGGATATTGAGATACCGCATCCAGAAGTCCCTGTAGTTTGATGTTGTTGTATTGTCTGGGATCATAAATTCCGGGTTCATTAACTATAAGGGCAATTTTGGCCTGCCCTTCCGACACCGAGGCGGCCATTTCGCCCGCGGTATACCCTATTTCATAGCTGTTGGAGCCTACTGTAGGCACATCGGGGATATAGTAGACATCATTTTCATATATAATGACCGGTATGCCTGCTTCCATTGATTTGTCAGCAGCTTTTGAACTCATCTCCACATCATACGGCTGAAACGCTATTCCGTCCACCTGGGACAGGATTGCCCTGTCTACCGCCCTGTCAATCAGGGCCGGATCCTTGTGTGGAATATCAATGAATTCCACAAAAATATTTTTTTCCAGACCGGCGGCAGACGCCCCTTCCTTGAACCTGGGCCAAAAAGGGTCATTATTGTCCCTGGTGACTATCATGAAATGATATGCCGGATCTTTCCGGATTACAGGGGCACCTTTTTCATTATCATAACCTGTGAAAATATTGATAAGCATTCCGACAAGCAATATCAAAACCAGTATCAGCGCCGAATAAGTGTACTTCATGATTAATCCCCGATTCCAACAGCCTGAAAATTTAAACTATACAGGACTGCGATAAAGACAGGAGGTTCAATATATAAAGGCCAATTGTCTTGTATTTCATGTTAAAAGTATATCGAAATAATCTGTGGCAGTAAAGTCGCAAATTCTGTAACAGGCATGCCCTCACCGAGTATTGCCCAAAAAAAAAGCCTTTCCATGAAACAGTTCACAGAAAGGCTTCTATGTCATACATATGTATTTTCTGCAAAATCCCGGAAAGTTATGTGACGGCATTTCCAATATTATTCGGTAAAATCATCGTCCGCAACATGCAACGCGATGCTGTTCAAAAAGGCCTTTTCATATTCGGCCTTGATTTTGTTCTCAATTTCCTTTGCCAGATCGGGATTCTCGGCAAGGTATTTTTTCACGTTTTCACGTCCCTGGCCAATACGCTGGTCATTGTATGAGAACCAGGCCCCGCTCTTCTTGATGATGTCCAGGGATACTCCCACATCAAGGATACAGCCTTCCTTGGAGATACCCTTCCCGTAAATGATGTCAAACTCAGCTTCCTTGAAAGGAGGAGCCACTTTATTCTTCACGACCTTAACCCTGGTACGGCTGCCTATGGGAGTGGTACCTTCCTTAATGGTTTCAACCCTTCTTACGTCAAGACGCACCGAAGAATAGAATTTCAGGGCACGTCCGCCGGGTGTGACCTCTGGATTTCCGAACATTACTCCCACTTTTTCGCGTAACTGGTTGATGAAAATGGCCACTGTCCTGGATTTGCTCAATACACCCGAAAGCTTTCTCATGGCCTGGGACATAAGCCTTGCCTGAAGTCCGACAAACTGTTCGCCCATCTCTCCGTCAATTTCGGCCTTTGGCACCAATGCGGCAACCGAGTCCACAACAATGATGTCAATGGCTCCGCTCCTGACAAGGGCTTCTGCTATTTCAAGCGCCTGTTCACCCGTATCGGGCTGGGACACTATAAGATTATCTATGTCCACACCTAAACTTTTGGCATAAACAGGGTCCAAAGCATGCTCTGCATCTATAAAGGCTGCTTCTCCGCCGGCTTTTTGCGCTTCGGCAATAGCATGGAGGGCTACTGTAGTCTTACCTGATGATTCAGGCCCGTATATTTCAATAATCCTGCCTCTGGGCAATCCACCGACTCCCAGTGCGATATCCAATGAAAGGGCGCCTGTAGGGATGGCATCGACACTTACATGGGATACCTCACCGAGTTTCATTACCGCACCTTTTCCGAATTGTCTCTCTATCTGACTCATTACCATTTCCAATGCTTTTTTCTTTTCGTCCATACTGTGCCTTGCGGCAAACCCTCCTTTATCGAACATTTGTTCTTATTATAGTATATAACTTTTTATACGTCAAGATATCCGAGTGTAATTTTTTTACATTACGTTATAGAATGTACAACTTTTTTAATACGTGACAGGAAAAGATTATTTACATACCTGATTTCAGGCACTTTCAGTCTGCCCATGATAAGCCAGAACACTCCGAGCCCCGCAGCCATCGGCAAAATCAATGCGGCAACCTGACTGAACTTAGAGTTTACGTCAGGCCGGATCAGGACAGAAATAATATATGCGATACCTCCTGATACCAAAACCGACAGCAAGGCCTTGCCCATAAATCCAAAATTCTCCGCAATGACGTCAATATCGGTCTTTTCCCTGAAAGCATAGATCAGGACCATCACGTTTATAAAGGACGATATGGAATATGCGAGGGCAGTGCCTGCTATTCCTATGTCGGTAAAGGCATTGAACAGATAGTTGAACAGATAATTTGAAGCTATGCCGAAAAGACTGCACAAAAGCGGAATTTTGCTGTTGTGCACTGAATAGAAAGCCCTGGTCATGAGCGATATAACCGAGGCAAAAATCAGCGCCGCAGAATATCCCATAAGACATAATCCGCCGTAAAATACATTTTCCTCGGAGAAGCTTCCCCATTTGAACATGGCGCGGAATATGTCACGGCTCAGGACAATCATGATGACAGAAGTGGGCAGGGACAACAGAAAAACAACCCTTAAACCTTTGTTCAATATATGCCTGAAGCTTTCATAGCTGCCCGAGGCAAACTCCTCTGACAGGGTTGGGAGAATTGCCACCCCGATGCTCTGGGCAAACAGGCCCAGAGGAAGCTGCCATGTGCGGTTTGCACTGTTCAGGAGCGTTACCATGCCTTCGTCAAAGTATGTAGCATAGCTCTTTGAGATTATAAGATTGATCTCTATAATTGTTGAAGATATGAGGGAAGGCACCGCCAGGGTTGCAAGTCTCCTGAATGCAGGACTCTTTATATAAATCCCCGGAACATACAAGGAAAAATGCCTGTAACTTGCCGAAAACTGCACCACAAAGAAAACCAGGGCTCCAAATACTACTCCCCAGGCTGTCAGATAGGCGCTCCTGGCGCCGAAAACCGCAATGCTCAGGATGGTGAACATGTTATATATGACCGGTCCGAAAGCCGCCACGGCAAATTTCTTGTAGGAATTGAGGATTCCGTTGAGCTGGCCGGCCATCATCATAAAGGGCGCCGACAGGAGCAATATTCGGGTCAGATCAATCAGCAGGGCTTTGTCGCCTGAACTGCCTTCCTTGTAGCCTGCTGCCAGAATGGACAGAAGGTTATCGGTAAACAGGAAGAAAATAATCTCAAGAAGCACCAATATTATCAGGGTCAAATTCATGAAGGTACTTACGGCTTTCCAGCCGGTCTTTTCCTTCCCTTTTGCAAGATAAGTGGACAGAACGGGGATCAATGCAGCCGCTATGGCTCCCCCCGCGAGAAGGTCATATATAAGATCCGGAAGGGTAAAAGCCAGGAGAAATTCGTCCGAATATCCCTGGGGCAGCATATTGGTGGTTATCAGCAAAGATCTCAGAAATCCTGTTATCCGGCTCAGAAGGGTTGCGAACATCACAATTCCTGCCGCTCCGGTAAGTTTGCTTACTGTTTCCTGATTGTTTTCCATAACTAACTCCTGTGTCTATTGTATTTCGGCAAGTTTCCTTCTCAGCATGTTAAGCGCGTTCAGGCAGGCTACATTCCTTATTCTGTACCTGTCGCCTACAAGATTAAACTCTTTGCATTCAATATTTCCGTCAAGGTACAGCGCTATAAACACAAGGCCCACGGGTTTTTCCTCAGAGCCTCCTCCGGGACCTGCAATGCCTGTGATTGCAATGCCGGCCCTGGTACCGGTCTTATTGACCAGACCCTTCACCATCTCAACCGCAGTCCGGGAACTTACAGCGCCATATTTCCTGAGGGTATCCTCTGAAACCCCCAGTTCCTCAATCTTTGCCTTATTGGAATAGGTTATGTATCCCCTCTCAAAGACTTCTGAAGCGCCGGGGACATTCACTATCCTTGAACCCAGCATGCCTCCCGTGCAGGATTCGGCCACAGAAAGGGACACGCCCTTTTGCCTGAGAAGCTCAACCACCACTTCTTCCATACTTTCCCCGTCACAGGCGTACACAAAATCCCCCAGGCGCGACCTGATGCTGTCAATGACAGGCATTATCATCTTTTCCGCCTCTGCCTTGTCCTGACAGCGCGCGGTGACCCTTACAACAATTTCACCGTCCCCTACATAGGGCGCGATGGTAGGGTTGGTCTGACTCTCCACTATATCGGCAATTTTCATCTCCATCTCAGATTCGCCTATGCCAAACACTTTCATCAACCTGGAAAATATTACCTGACCTGTTTTTTGGGAGAAGTAGGGAACAACTGTCTCCTCAAACATAGGAATCATCTCTTTGGGAGGTCCGGGAAGCATGACAACGATCCTGCCGTCTGTTTCGATAATACACCCGGGGGCAGTTCCGTTGTTATTGGATATCAATATCCCATTCTCGGGCAGATATGCCTGTTTCTCATTGTTTTTCTGCATCTGGCGGTTCTGTCTCTCGAAAAAGCACCTGATATTGTTAAAAGTATCCTCGTGCAATACAAGTTTTAAGCCCAAAGCGGAAGCTATGGTCTCCTTTGTGATATCATCCTGGGTAGGTCCCAGTCCTCCTGTTGTTATTATTACATCAGCCCTGTCCAGGGCTATTCTCAGGCTGGATTCCAGTCTTTTCGGATTGTCGCCCACCACACTGTGATAATAGACGTTTATTCCCAGATCGTTGAGCCTTCGGGACAGATACTGGGCGTTCGTGTTTGCTATCTGCCCCATTAAAAGTTCGGTTCCAACCGCAATAATCTCTGCAATCATATTTTCACTCTCGATTCTTTATGGTTTCGATTTTTTCCCAGACTTCATCTATTCCGATGCGTTTCTCGGCCGAAAAAGGAATAATATCCTCCCCGGCATCAAGACCCAATGTCTGCCTTATTATTTCCAGATGCTTGCCGTACTGGGCCCTGCTTACTTTGTCAGCCTTGGTTGCGACCACAATCAGGTTTTTCCCTGTCCTCCTTACATAATCGACCATAAGGATATCGTCTCCTGTAGGCCGGTGCCTGATGTCAACAAGCATTAATATGCCTTTGATAAGGCCTCTTGTATTCAGGTATGTCTCAACAATGTCGCCCCATTTCATTTGTTCCTTTCTGGAAACCCTGGCGTATCCGTAGCCCGGCAGATCAACAAGCATCAATTCATCATTGACATTATAAAAATTAATTACCCGGGTCTTTCCGGGCGTGGAACCTGTTTTGGCTAAATTTTTCCTGTTGGTCATCGCGTTTATGAATGATGACTTTCCTACATTTGAACGGCCTGCCAGGGCAAATTCAGGCAAACCAGTTTCCGGATACTGGCCCGGTTCAACTGCTGTTCTGACAAATTCTGCCTTCTTGACCATCATCCTTTTTCTCCCCGTATAAGCATTGTTGAACTGATAGTTCAGTCCGGTTATCTGTTGTATATAAACATTCTGTAAATCTCGTCATTCAATTAGACCTGGTTAAGCAGCTCACGGGCAAGATTTCTTGCAGTTTCCGTTGCATGTTCCCCGCTCAGCAGCCTGGTAATTTCATTTTCCCGGCCTTTCTGGTCAAGCCACTCCACGGTAGTGAAGGTACGGCCGTCCTTTTCCCCCTTTTGTATCAGGTAATGGTTGTCAGCCAGGCACGCTATCTGGGCATGGTGGGTGATGCAGATAACCTGATGGTTTCCGGCGACCGCCTTCAGTTTCTCTCCCACCCTGGAAGCGGCTTTGCCGCTGACCCCGGTGTCTATCTCATCAAACACAAGGGTGGGTATGGCATCAATGTCGGCAATTATGGATTTTATGCCGAGCATGACCCTGGACATTTCACCACCCGATGCTATTTTGGAAAGAGGTTTCAATTCCTCTCCCGCGTTTGGTGAAAACAAAAACTCAACCTTGTCGGTCCCGTTTTCAGTGAAACCTTCTTCCGGCCTGGACTCTATCTGGACCTCAAACCTGGTCTTCGGCATTTCAAGGTCGCAAAGTTCCCGGGTTATCTCTCCTGAAAGTTTTTTGCCATATTCCTTTCTTATCCTGTTCATCTTTTCGCATAATCTATGTAATGTTGTTTCTTTTTCTGCGATCTCTTTTCTGAGGCTCTCTATGATTTCTTCGCTGCGCTCCATCTCGTCAAGTCTTCTTTTGGATTCATCAAGGAATTTCAGGATGTCATTGATGGTTTCACCGTATTTGCGCTTCAGCCCCTGGATGAGACTGATACGTTCCTCCACGCTTTTGTGAAGCTCGGGGTCATATTCGGTACTGTCACGGATATGGCGGATATCTGCAGAAATATCCCTGAGCCTTTCCTCCACATCCCTGAGGGAGGAGCAGATCAGGCCATATTGACTGTCAATCGCTTCTACTTCCTCTATAGCCCTCAGAGACATGCTGATTTTGTCCAGAGCGCTTTCTTCGAAGTTGTCATCGCCGTAAATCAAGTCATATGCCTTTGAAAACGCGGAAATGATTTCTTCCGCATGGGACAAAACCCTGCTTTTCTGTACAAGTTCCTCATCCTCGCCCGGATAAAGACCCGCCCTTTCAATCTCATTGATCTGGTACCTGAGCATATCC
>ENA-OWOZ01002665-OWOZ01002665.1-bioreactor-metagenome-genome-assembly--contig:-NODE-2665-length-12953-cov-3.128611_pt1 | contig 12953 bp, 15 predicted proteins | sample MGYA00238140_ERZ651804 | MGnify/ENA primary metagenome ERZ651804 (study PRJEB26910, sample SAMN07631232) | bioreactor metagenome | isolation source: Switchgrass digestor | place: USA: Dartmouth... | reverse complement strand
AGATTACTGTCCCAGAAAAAACGTAAAAAAACCCGGCGGTGCAAAGCCAGGTATGGTTATATATAATCAATACAAAACAATATATATTACACCTTCAGAAAGTATGGTGCAGGCAATGAAAAAGCTTTAGCCTTACTTCATTGAGTGTATGTTTTTAGCATTGTTTTTCAGATAGCCTTGAGCCTGAAGCATTTCAGTTGTTTTCTCATTGTCTGTGTAATACAGGTCGGTTTCTATAGTAACTATATGATTGCTTCTATCATGTTTTAGTTCTATATTTTCCGGCCTGCCATCATCTACCCTGTATTTTAGATAGTTATTAACCAGCTCTGAAGCATCCTCTTCACTCAAGGAATCATATACTGAAAAATATTCGTTTTCGTTAATCTGCAGTGTAAGCCTGCACACACCATCATTAAAGCTGCGGGTTTCCAGAATGCTGTTGTACATATGAAACTCCTCATCTCTTTTTTCATTAGTATTTGCATGCCCAGGCATTATATACTGAGTTAAGCACGAAAAAAACAGCCAGTATACTTTTGGTATATTGGCTGTTTTGCTTCTATATCTGCTCTATATTTTGCTTATTGCAGCAGCAGCCGTTTTTACCTTCGGACGGACATCCGATGCACTTGACGCCTTTTTTCTTTTCAATAACTATTTTTGCAATTGCAGTGCCAACAATGGCTAATAAAACCACAGCTATTATTAAATCCTTCATAGTAACCTCCTAAACAGTTAATGCCAGCTTCCTCTCTGCTTTTTCATTACCCTTCCTTACCAGATAAGCAATGCATCCTATAATTGCGGCAACAGCTGTCAGGCCAGGTACAAACCCGGTACCAACTGAGCCTGTGGTAATCAGAGTTCCTGCCTGATATGTCAGAAACGCTGCTGTATAGCCCATGGAGAATTGGAATGCAATTCCGCCCAATAACCATTTTTTATCTTCCATCTCCGAGTTCATAGCACCAATTGCAGCAAAGCAAGGAGGTGTAAACAAATTAAACATTAAGTATGCTAATGCTGCTACAGGGGTTAGCCCAATAATGCTTGCAACATCTGATCCGCTTGATACAAGAACTAGTTCTTCAGTATCAATAAAGTTTGTTATTCCATATACAACTGCCAATGTGCCAACTACATTCTCCTTTGCGATAAAACCTGTAATTGCTGCAGCTGCTAATTGCCATGCACCAAAGCCTAATGGTATTAACAGAATCGCGAATGGTGATGCTATACTTGCTAAAATACTTGTATGCTCTGCTCCTTCAGCAACAACTTGAAACTTCCAGTTGAATGTTTGCATGATATGCACTGCTGTATTACAAAGTAAAATAATTGTACCAGCTTTGACAATAAACGCTTTTGCTCTTGAAAACATGGAAATAGTAGCTCTCTTAATACTTGGAAATCTATATTCAGGTAATTCCATTATGAAGAATGATCTTGCGTGCTTTTCACCGGTTATTCTCACTACCAATAAAGCTCCTAAAATTATAATGGCAATACCTACAAAATACATAGAAGTCCCTACCCATGCTGCACCATCAAAGAATGCACCAGCAAATAAAGCAATAACCGGAAGCTTTGCCCCACATGGCATAAAAGGTGTTAACATTGCAGTCGTTCTTCTTTGTCTTTCATTTTTAATTGTTCTTGTAGCCATAACCCCTGGAATAGCACAACCAGTGCCTATAACCATTGGAATAATTGACTTTCCTGATAATCCAACTTTTTTTAAAAAACGATCCATGACTACAGCAACACGAGCCATATAACCACAGTCTTCCAGCAATGCCAATAGGAAAAACAATACCATGATAAGTGGTAAGAAACCAACAACAGCCCCAACTCCGCCAATGATACCATCTAGCAAAATCGAAGCTAATACAGGTGATGTTCCTTCTCCTATTAGTCCTTCTACCCAAACATAAAACAAATCAATCCAACCGACAAGCATATCTGCAAAAAATGGACCTACATGAGTTTGTGAAATTGAGAAAACCGCCCACATAATGACTGCAAAAATAGGAATACCTAACCACTTATGAGCTAATATTCTATCTACTGAATCCTGCTTTGTTTGTTTAATACTGCTTATTTGTCTTTGCTCCACTTTTGAGACAACTTCTTTGACAAATTCATATCGTTTCTTATCAAAAGCTTCAACCGAGACTTTGTCTGTCATATCTATCCCTTCACTATCAAAGGGAGCAATTTGAGTCTTACCCTTCACTTCTACTGCTTTTAAGACAAGCTCTTCTAAACCATTATCGCTCCCTTTTTTTGTTGATACTGTTTCAATTACGGGACATACTAGCAGTTTAGATAATTCATCCACATTTATTGTTGTCTTTTTCTTCTTAGTCAAGTCGCTCTTATTTAAGGCAACAACAACAGGTATACCTAATTCAAGAAGTTGAGTCGTAAAGAATAAGCTTCTGCTAAGGTTAGTAGCATCAACAATATTTATAATAACATCTGGATTTTCATTTTTTACATAATCACTAGTAATGCTTTCCTCAGATGTGAATGGAGACATTGAATACGCTCCTGGAAGGTCTACAACTGTAATTTGCACACCTGATTTATTAAGACTTTTTTTGATCTCCCCTTCCTTTTTCTCAATGGTTACACCAGCCCAGTTACCAACACGCTCTAATCTCCCAGTTAATGCATTGAATAATGTTGTTTTCCCACTATTTGGGTTTCCTGTTAACGCAACTTTCATATCTTTATCCACATTCATGAATATTACCTCCTGTTTTTCGAAGTGTAATCTCCGGCAACTTTTATAAGTATTAAATCCTATTACTCGATTAAATATATGTAAAGTTAACCTTGGTTAACTTTTATGGCAAATAAAAAGCTATATGATAATAGCTTCAGCCAGTTCTTTATCAATGCTATACCTTGCATCTTTTACAGAGATGATATAATTCTCAGCAAGTACAGATATAATAGTCACTGATTCTCCTTCGTAACAGCCTAATGTAAACAAAAAGTTCTTAAGTTCTTCATCATTTGTATTTATATCCTTTATTATATATTCTGTATTAGTCTTTCCCTGTGCTAAGTTTCTCACTGGTGCATCCGATCCTTCTGTTTTATTTAAAACTATAGCCATAGATCTACTTCTAATAATATTTTCCATATATACCTCCAAAACTTATGTTCTCTATTAATACTCTTTTTTTTCATGTAAGTATGTTTTAATAGCCTCCAGCATAGCATCACTGATCACATGTTCCATTCTGCATGCATTTTCATCTGCTTCTTTATCCGTTAACTTCAGAGAATGTTTGAGAAATTGCTCTATTAATTTATGATTATTATATATTTGCCTTGAGAGCTCTTTACCCTCTTTTGTTAATGTAATAGTTCCATAGGTTTCTTTATTCACCAACCCCTTGTCTTTTAAAATATTCATTGCCTTTGATACACTTGCTTTTGATACCCCTAGATACCTTGCAATCTCTGAACCATGAGCATGACCATGACTATTCTCTAATAAATGAATCGTTTCTAAATACATTTCCATTGATTCGCTGTTGCTCATTATATCACTCCGTTTTTATCAATTTACATTATGATGCCAAAGTTAAATCTGTAAAAAGGTATTAATTTAAATTATTATTGAGAATGATTATCATTTTCGTTTATATTATAACACCCAGCTTTTATTAATACAATAGTTTTTTTCTAATTATTATTATAATTTCCGAGTAAATCCTTTAAATTTACTCATACCATCAGTTGTTAAACTATAGAATAAACTCTCTAACAGTTGATTATTACTGGTTTATAGTCATCAGGCAGCTCTTATTCGTTAAAAATTGAAAATTATATTGAAATCCTCCAAACTGCTCTATTAGATTCTTCATGAACTGTTATTTTAGGGTTATATCCTTTGTCAATTAAGCCAAGCCAAATATGACAGGCGCAAATACCTATATCGACGTTTGGATGTTCCCATTTCAAATGGCGATATCCCTCTGGCATAGCAACATTAATTGTTCTATAAGTTTCATCAAAAGCAAATCTCCACATTTGCGCGTTTCCAGCTGATGGCGCTTTTCTACCCAGATCCAGAGCATATATAACATCATCAGAAAGCTTTTCATAGTCATCAGGATTTACAAGCAACTCTTTAATTTCTTTTCGTTTAAAACTTATCTGCTTATTTTGAAATCTATCTATCAACCTCAATCCACCGCTTTCGTGATAACCAAGCGGCGAGATACAAATTGCTCTTCGACCGGTGGTTACTCCTTTTGCGTATCCATAGCCCATGTTTGATTCCTTAATCTGTTCAGGTGTTTGTAAATGAGGCATCAGTCTCTCCAACTCAGATAGTTTATAATGACCGTACCAACAGGTTGAAAGACCTTTACTTACCGCAAAAAGAATAAGCAGTTCTCCTATAAAACCGACCTTGCTGATTGAGATAATATCAGTTTCTGCCATAAATGCCACGTTATCAGGAGGAGATTTCATTATTGTATAAAGTGCTTTTGTTTGATTGGATTTGAAAAATTTTATCTCGACATTGTGATCAAATGGAACATATATTGACTTTGCATAGTCTTTTATCTCATCCATCACATCCTTTTCAACACCAGTCATTTTATAACTGCGTACCGAGCGCCGTGAATCAATAGTACTTTTGATTTGAAATGAAATTGTCATCTGTAAAACCTCCCATATATTATTTTCCCTAAATTTAATAACTACCGTTCATTATAAGTGTAGGCATTAAAGCTAAAAATGAAAACAAACCGACTGTATCTTCCCCGTTACAATACTTCTATATATCCTTCTGTTCCGTTTACACGAATTCGTTGTCCATTTTTTATTAATTTTGTTGCATTTTCAACACCTACTACTCCTGGAAGTCCGTATTCTCTTGTAATCACAGCCCCATGGGTCGTGAAACCTCCTACTTCCGTAACTAATCCTTTAATCGTGACAAACAGCGGTGTCCAGCTAGGGTCAGTAAACTTAGTCACCAGAATATCTCCTTCTTCCACCTTAGCTTCATCCACCGATAAGACTACCCTGGCGCGGCCTTCCACTATACCAGATGAAACGGGGATCCCGGAAATTGCTCCTTCAGGAATTTGCCCTACCCCGAAGCTAGTGGGTGGAACAAAGCCCTCAGAAGTAAATACTCGAGGCGGAGTAAGCTTTTCATAATGTCGATAATCCTCTTTTCTTTTTTCAATCAGTGAGTAGTCCAATTTACTGGTCCTTACCACTTCTCGAAGTTCAGGCAAATACAAATAGAATATATCTTCAACATCTTTTATAATACCATTTTCGACTAACTTACGTGCTTCTTTCAACAGTGCTTTTTTATAAACCCAATATCGACGAATAATATAATATTTGGGATCTTCACGGCAGCCGATAAAGTTCCGAAGCAAGCTAATATTCTTGCTAATCTTTTTCCCCTTCTTACTGCCCCCTGGCAAATCCGTTAAACGGCGAATAATACTCTCTGCCTTATCCTTTGCTTCCTGCCTTCCCGCCTGGAACCTAACTTTATGCTCACCCGCCTTCAAAACACGAATATTATTAAGAATGATCGGAAGCAGCTGTGTTGGCTTTTCCTCAAAGCGTGCTCTAGTAATATCAATCTCACCGGGGCAACGCATCCCATGTTTATTTAAAAATGTTTTAAACGCCTCACTTGTTTCTTTTCCTCCCGGAAGCTCTACCAATTCTGCAAAAAAATTTTCATCATCAGGACTCTGTGAAATATATTCTACGACTTTTGGGTACTGACGGATCATATCTGCCAGATCACATAAAGCAAACCCCATTTTGGTCGTAACATTATGTTCTAAGGACTTGGTAAGGATATCCCCCACATTCTTCTCACCCAGCAACTTCTCAATTTGCTTGTTTAAGTTATCGTTTACCATTATTGCTGCAATGATCGCCCCTAGCATCTTAGGATTATATGCCATAGCTAGTAGTTGATCACGATCTCTTTCAATGAACTCAAAGACCTGATCACCGGAAAGTTTAGCAAGTTGTTGCTCTATTTCCCTAATTTCATTTTCAAATTGATTAGTTAATTCCTTAATAATTGCAGGGTCGTTTTTTCTATAAACTTTGATTGCCTCAAGAAGAGAACTTAAGGTAAAAATCCCTCCTTGCACATTTCTTTTCCCCTTGGAAAGAGATTCCACAAATTTCCTGTTCTTGATTAGGTTCTTTATTGAACTCTGGATTAATGGGTCCTGCTTTCCGCTAGCCATCACCAAACGGCGGCGTCCTATAGGCGAGGAAAGGTCGTGGGTAATATCGGCATATAGCCGACCGCCAATCTTATCCAGAGAGACATCAGAAATCATTTCAAAAAACGACATGCCTAGTGGCTTAATAGCGTCAGTCATCATTTGCGTATGCCCGATTGACATATAGATACGTGGTTTATTGGATTCTGTTGTCCTCGGCAAAGGAAATAAGGTGGTAATAGGACGGCTCTGAACAATATAAAACTGGTTATTAGCAAAACACCATTCTATATCTTGGGGATAGCCAAAATAAACTTCAATTTTCTTTCCTATGCCTGCAAGCATTTGTATCTGTTCATCAGTCAGCACTTGTATTTGCTGTCTTTCTTTTTCAACCTTTGCCTCTTGAATGCCGCCATTTATGTCAGTCCTGATTTCCATCTCCTTTGTCCCAATACTTTTCTTAGTAATTTTTCCATCTACAACCTTGTAGATATCTGGGTTTACCAATCCAGAAACTAATGCTTCACCAAGTCCAAATCCTGCATCAATGCTAAGTGTCTTTCTGTCAGAGGTCATTGGATCTGCTGTAAACATAATTCCTGAAGCTTCAGACATTACCATCTTTTGCACAACAACAGATAATAATACTTTCCTGTGATCAAAACCATTTTGTATTCGATATGTTACTGCGCGATCGGTAAAGAGCGATGCCCAGCATTTCATTATATGTCTTATAATCTCATTCTTGCCTCTTATATTTAAATAAGTGTCCTGCTGTCCAGCAAAAGATGCATGTGGTAAATCTTCTGCAGTGGCACTTGAACGTATAGCATAGGCATCATCAATACCGTATATTGATAATATCCCTGTTATTTCATTATAAATATTTCTATCTATTTCAAGCTTTTCAATAATGGAACGTATATTCTTGCTTATTTCTGAAATCTGCTCTCTGTCCTCGGATTTTAATTTTATCAGCTTTTCAATTAACACTTCCAATTCAGCATTGTTTTCAATAGTTTTTCTATAAGCCTCCGTTGTTACACAAAAGCCATCCGGTACTCGTATTCCATCAATTCTTGAAATTTCTCCAAGGTTTACACCCTTGCCCCCAACCGCCATGAGATCTGACTTATGAATTTTATCAAAAGTTAAAACATATTGATTCATTACATATCTCCCCATTTCTTTCATATATTAGTTCAATCTCTCAGTACGCCTATTTCCACCTTTGTCTAATAAACATTTACCGAAAAAGTTTTGAAATATTTACCCTTATATTTCATAATATATGGATAAAGTATTATTGTCAACGTTTTTTGAAATATTATTTATTATATTTCAAAACTATGTTATAATTGAAACTGGGTGATAAACATGAATGGATATGAAAAAAGAACAAAACTCAAGAAGGATTCAATCTTAAACGCCGCTTGGGAACTATTCTCTGCACGAGGCATAAGCAATGTTAGTATCAGCGAAATAGCTGCAAAGGCTAAAGTTTCGCAGGTTTCTATATATAACTATTTTGGTGATAAAAACAATCTAGCAAAGGAAGTGCTCGCTTCTTATTTAGATAAAGCAATCAAAGAATATGATGAAATATTAGAAAGAGATATTCCATTTTCTGAAAAACTTAAGCTTATTATAGATAGTAAAAATAAAGCCACAGCTGAGTTGAGTCGCTCAGCTTTCAGCGAATATGCATGGCAGGATAAAACCTTACAACAGGTATATAAGGAAGCTACAAACTCAAAAGCAATTTCAGTTTACAAAAAATTTATTGAGTTGGGTAAACAGGAAGGAGCTATCGACAAAAGCATTCCAACTGATGCTATTCTTGCATATCTTCTTTCCTCAGTTTCAATTGTTGAGCGGTCAGATTATCTTAGAACGAGCCCTGAATACAAAAGGGGAATATTAAGATTATTCTTTTATGGTTTATTCGGAAAAGAAGAGTAAAATTGGAAGACACACAAAAAAAATAAGCCATAGACCTCAGTTAAGGCTTGGTAATTATATTAACATTAAATACTAAAAATTTATTTATCTATAAAATCTGCAGCTTCTATTTTTATTAATTCTTGTATAAGTGCTTCTAATTCTTTCTTATAAATATCCAGAACAAATTCTTGGCTTGGTCTTAAATGTTTTGGAACTTTTAATCATATTTCCAATAGCCACAGAATCGCTTCCATCAAACATTACTATTCCTTGCCCATTATCTATAAGTATATTATCCAACGCTAGATTATTGCTGCCAATCAAACTTATGCCACTGCCTCTATTTCTATGCCATCAGACAGCGGATCACTGATTATTGTGTTATTTATGATTCTATTGTCAGATCCAGATCGAATTATTATATTTTCAAATCGATAATTTCTTATGTTAATTCCTTCTATTCCAACTCCAACTACGTTTGATAGTGTAAAGGCTGTAAAAAAGGTGCTTTTACCATCGAAGATGACTCCTGGCCCCTTAGCTGCAATTCGAATATGCTCCTTCAGAATATTTACAGTTTGAAAATATATGCCTTCCTCTAAAAGAAGTACATCTCCTGCATTCACATTATCAGAAGCTATTAGAGCTGTAATATCCGTAAGGGGTGTTACATTGATTATTGCCATTCACACACTTCCTTTCATAAAAATATAACAAGCTTGTTCCAGTAATAATATATTCCTTAAATTACAATGAGTGACAAGCTTGAATATACTAAAAAATCCCCTCTAACTCATCGTCAGAGGGGATAAAAACATACCTATTCTATCAGCACAACGCATTAAACATGAATTGGGGTGTTCTAGTAACATGTTATTAATAACTGATTAACTTCGGTGACTGGCACCTATTAGCTAATATTTCTTTATATTTCTTTCTATACTTTTTATTTTTCTCAATTCTAATTAACATATTTGCTTCTGTTAGCAATTCTTCATGCTGCCTGCCTTTAACAGCTATCTTCCACATTGATTGAATGCAAGCTCTTGCTACTTCTTTGTTTATATCCATCGCTAATTCAAATAAATAACGATAATCATGAAGGATTCTATCTTCGTAGTCACTTTTTGATAAGTTGCATAGCAGTTGTGCAGCAGTTATTCTCATAAGATAATATGGATGTTTCAAATCCTTAATCAGATTATCCCAAGACATCATACACCCAATCCACTTTCTCTTCTGTAATTTGTAAAAGACTTGTATCAACTATACACCTTTACGCAATATCAATGTCAATGATGTAAATTCTTATTATGGCTCGAGTTGATGCATATGATTTCATTTAGATAAGATAATATAAAATCAGCAACATTGCCAAGAAAATTATATTGAGCAAAGTAAATACACTGAGATAAGCCATATTTCGCTTACCTGCTGTCGTACCATAATATTTGAAAGAAATCAGACTTGCCATAGAAGCAATGATTGTTCCAAGGCCACCTAAGTTAGTGCCTACAATCAGTGTTGGTATATTATCCGTAAAGCCAGAAAGGAGGATAGCAGCAGGAACATTGCTGATAACCTGACTAGCAAACACTGATGTAAGCAGTTCGTGTCCATATATAACGCTATTCAGCCAAAGATTGATTTCCGGAATACGCTTCATATTGCCTATAAATACAAATAAAAAAATGAAGGTGAGCAATAAAGCATAATCAGGCTTGCGCAGCATTCCTCGATCTATAAGAAAAACCACTACCAGAATCACTGCTCCTACTATATAAACTGAAATTATGTGAGTTACACTTGCCAAGGCAAACAAGAAGAGCAAGAGGTAAACAATAGCTTTCCCTTTTTCCTTTGCTGTAAGAGTACGATGGGATTGCACCTTCACGGCAACAGCTTTCCTTTCGATTAGTATTACACAAGCAACTAATAGTCCGATAAACGAAAGCAGAGTATAAGGCAGCATCAATGAAATAAAATTGCCCAGACTCATTCCACTTACGGAGTACAGATATAAATTCTGCGGATTGCCTATTGGTGTGAGCATGCTGCCCAAATTGCCAGCAATGGTCTGTAACACAATAATCCGAATCAGATAATTCTCCAGGCCAGCCATCACAATCACATCAATGGCAAATGGCACAAATGTGATGAGTGCCACATCGTTTGTAATAAACATACTGAATCCAAAACATAGCAACACCAGGACTATTGATAAGCTTCGCACATTACTCGTCTTTCCCAACATCCAGCTCCCTATCATCGAAAATATGCCTAGGCTTCTTAGCCCGGCCATAACGAGCATCAAACTTAGCAGGATGGTTAACGTGTGGAAGTCTATATAGCTGATATAATTATTGTCCAATGGCACAAATACCATGGATATAAGAGCCAGTAACAAAGATATACATAGCACTATCTCTTTTTTTACATATTTCAGTATTGATTTCATCAAGTCGTTACTCCTTTATAAATCATCCTCACCTAGTCTATCATAGAGCTTATTAAAATGTAAGTACGTTTTTAAAAACATGGAATTAACATTTCTTAACCATTTTATAATTCACCAATGTAATGCCGTTTCGGATAACTTTATTTTCTGCTTCGACTGTATAACCTTGTTTTTCAAAAAAGGGCCTGGCAGTAATTGAAGCATACGTTGTAAAGTTAAACATACCTGTTTTTCGTGCACACCGTTCTAATTCTTTCACCATAGCTGAAGCAATACCCCTGCGCTGAAAATCTTTATGAACATAAAGCTTGTCCAGATAGCCTGTATTATCCATGTCTGCGAATCCTACGATTTCTCCGTTTATTTCTGCGACTAATGTATAATGTTCTAAAAAAGATCTATTCCAAGCTTCCAGATCAACACTTCCTGTTGCCCATGCGTTCAACTGCTCCTCTGTGTAATCCTTAGCATTAATTGTATGTACAGTATCATAAAACAGCTTCGCCATTGAAGCACAGTCACTTGGTCTATATTTTCGGATTATCATATTTATCTCATCTCCAAAATTTTACCATGTCTTTTTTACTTTCAATGTTATACGCAACTATTTTTCTCAGCGAATCATAATCTACCTTATCAGTCCATTTGATTCTAAACAGTTCCTTTGTATGAGAGTATCCAGCTTCTTCAATTTCCTTTTCAAACTGCTTAATGGCTACTGATTCAGGTGCAACAGATATGTGTCCCTTAGCAATGCTAAAGGCAATTATAAATGTTCCATGATCAGTGAACATTGGTTGATTCCACTTGATTTCTCCTCGTATGCTCAATCAAGCAAATGCGAACTCCGTTTGGATCCAATTAATAATTTTTATTTCCTATTAACTCAACGCTTGCACCATTTTCGCTCTTCATAATTGTGATGGCACCACCGTCTGGAGTGTCAATTACTTTAACGGCTATTCCGATTGCTTTTTAGAATATCCGACCTCACCAACCTTGGAAGACAACCGATAATAATGTCCAGGTGCATAAATCAGTGGATCTAATGAAAGCATGTCAATTTTTCCATAGGATGTATCCATAATTTCATCGTCTACCTGTATATTTTTAATTTTGCCAATGTATATGAATCCGTCTCCGGCGCTTTTAAACTCTATAAGCTCACATTCATATACCCATGGTGATTCATCTAAAATGGGAACATTCAAGACTTGACCGTTGTTATACCTAACCCCAATTTCTTCACATTTATTCTTTTCATATCCTGAAGTATTTCCAAAGTAATCCGCCATGTACATCATATTAGCAGTAACAAGATTTGCAGAAAAAACTTTATTTTTCTCAACAAGCTCACGTGTAAGCTTGTTTCCCCTTGAAGCAAACATCAACATTGGCGGATTCACCGAACAAAACGTTACAAATGTGATCAAAGCAAAATTAGGATTCCCATCATCTTTATATGTACCGATTAAATAGGATGGCTGTGGAAAAAAACCTCTCTGCGGTGCCAACGAACGCTTTTTCATAAAATTCAATCCTTTCCTTAATGTATTTATACCAACCCTATGTTACGCACTCACTATCTATCTTTGGAATATAGATTTGTCTAACAGGCTTGCATAGATATTTCGCTCTCCCCAATTCTTTCGTCATTTAATCCAACAGTTTTTCTTAACAGTACACTTTCACGTCTTCAATGCTGACTTCATCGACACCACCTGCTTCAACATTCTGTCTTATCAGTATAATATTTTCAGTCCTGTTCCAAGTCAAATTACTTATGCTCTTGTTCAATCTTAATTATAAGACAGCTTTTGCTTTTTATCTTGTTCCTTAACGTACATTCTATATTCTATAGGTGTCGGTTCTTTTTCAACGGCTATTAATTAACCAATTTTTACAATCTCTTTAAGCTTATCGTAATAAATGTCTGCAAGCAAGCAGGAACATGGTTTAATTATTAAATAGTCATCATAACTGCACCACTTTGGTTATATGATTTTATTAATCCATACACCAAATTATCTTCCTCTATTCCGGTCAAATGGAGAACATTGATTACTTCAACTACCATATTGACACTGGCGTTATTGATTAATATTGCAGAATTTGAGCACCTAAAAGCATCACAATTTTATCGTAATCAACTTGAGTTGCCCAAGACCAAATCATTCCATATTTACGCTCTTTTTTCTTGAAACATACAGCATTTGCGCTATAATTAAACGCATTAAATCCCACCATTCTTGCAAAGCCCCTTTCTTTGGTTTTTTAGAAAGACATAATTACCCTTACCG
>ENA-OWOZ01002663-OWOZ01002663.1-bioreactor-metagenome-genome-assembly--contig:-NODE-2663-length-12962-cov-2.785332_pt1 | contig 12962 bp, 6 predicted proteins | sample MGYA00238140_ERZ651804 | MGnify/ENA primary metagenome ERZ651804 (study PRJEB26910, sample SAMN07631232) | bioreactor metagenome | isolation source: Switchgrass digestor | place: USA: Dartmouth... | reverse complement strand
CTCGATGATTTCGTCATCGCTTTCCTTAGCTTCGGCAGCCAGTTCGGCAACGGACTCCTGAGCCTCGGCAGCCATTCTTGCCGCATGTCTCTTTTCGTTAAGCTCGGCGAGAATCTGCTTGTGCCTCTCGTCGCTGAGAGCGTATTTCCATGTCGGGATGACCATGAGAAGTGAGCCGATAAGCGGAGGAACGGATACAAGGAAGAACATTATAAACATATAAGGCTGGAACTCGGGGTTCTCTCTTGCGATTCCGCCAGCGCTTATATAAGCGTTAATCTTTTCTACATTGGCGTCGGAGAAGCCTACCACAGCATAGGCAATGCCGCTGACTATGGTTGCAAGACCGGTTGTGAGCTTTGTGATGAATGACTGTCCGGCGAAGAATACTCCGTCGGTTCTGATGCCCGTGCGGTATTCCTCATAGTCGACGGCGTCGGCAATCATCAGGGATGTAAGCACTGCGGTAAAGCCGTTTGAAGCGCCTGCGAAGAAGAAGAGCACAAAGCAGACGGCAATATAGAAGGGCTTTGCCATATCATAGGGAGCGGCCATGTAAAGAAGCATGATTGCGGCGTAGGGAATTGCTCCGAAAAGATTGCTGTAATTGTAAAGGTCTTTTTTGCTGACTTTCTGCAGTATTTTGGGAGTGAGGGCGGTAGCGACAAATGTGCCTATCATTACGGACCCGCCCAGAATGGCTATGTATAAGGTGTTTAAAGCGCCGTCCTTGTTTGCGTAGTAGTATGAAACAAGCGGGAACGCTGCGATTGTGATAAGCTGCTTGGGACTTGCGAGTATGCCCGAAATCATAAGCTGACGGAAAGGCTTGTTTTTATACATAACCTTAAAGCTGTCAAGGAGACTGTTCTTTTCGGGCGAGGGAGTTATTCTCTCCCTTGTCATAAGACCCGTAAGCTGGAACAATGCTGTGCCGACTACGGCAAAGATTAAGGCGCTGAGTATAAAGCCCGCTCTCTCTGCCTTAATGGGTGTATCAAAGAAAGGAACGAGAGCGTCTCTTAACGCGAAGGAAACCGACTGGATGGAAAGAAGAGCGACCGCGCTGCCGACGCCTGCGAAGATTCTTGCAAGGGACAACAGCTTGATTCTGTCCTTGTCGCTCTCAGTCATGAGGGCTGTAATGCCCCAAAGGGGAACATCGCCTGCGGTGTAGAGGATATCCCAAAGGAAGTATGCCAGAGCCGCCCAAGCGACGACCGCAATATTGCGTAAAGCGGTTGAGGGAAGGGATGTATCATAGAAGCCGTTTAAGAAGCAGAACATTGTTACAAAGAATATCGGCACAGGCAAAAAAATGAGGTAAGGTCTGCATTTGCCCCACTTTGTTCTTGTTCGGTCTATGATATGACCCATAACGGGGTCATTGATTCCGTCCCAAACCTTAAGCACGGCAAGGATTCCGCCGACTATGCCCGCGGGAATGGCCAGAACAAACTGCAGATAATAGCTAAATGTCTGGCTTATGATGTTATACATTATGTTCTGACCGGCCAAGCCTGCAAGGTATGCGTTGCGCTCTTTTTTGGTATAGGTGTTAAGTTCAACCGACTTGCTCATAAGACTCCCCCGATATAGTATTATTTGTCATCAAAATATAAGGGGACAAAAGCCCCCTATTATTTATTACTATCTAAAAGTTCATCTTACCAGGAATGGGATTATAAGGTCTTATCCAGCTTTGCGCAGTAGCGCAGGATTTTTCTTGCGTCGCTGGCGTTAACCTTGCCGTTGCCGTCCACATCCATTGAGTGCTCAAAGGCTTTGTTGGTGCTTTGAAGCTTTGCGTATACTCTGAGTACCACTCTTGCGTCGGCGGGCTGCACCTTGCCGTTGTTGTCGGCGTCGCCTTTAATCGGGCAGACATAAACCTTAAAGCTGGCCGACTTGCCGTTGTATGTAACGGTGATGGTCTGCTCGCCCACCTTGTCCTTATTGTAGCCGGTGATGGTATAGCCTGAGGTGACCTCAACTTCGCCGCTTGAGCCCGACATCTTTGCTCTAACCCTCATTCCTTTTGTGTCAAGGGCATTGCCGACTGTGTTGTAAAGGTTTGTTGGCGGGGTGACTGAAATTGATGTAACGCCGGAGGCTGCAACGACCTCAATGTTCTTTCTAAGTACAATTTCCCTGTTTGTTACGCCGTCGATGCAGATTACCCTTAGGGTTTTCATTCCGGGTGTCGAAAGGTCGACAGGCTCAACCTTAAATCTGTTCGGCTGCCTTCCGCTTTCATATCTTAACAGAAGCTCAGATGTACCGTCTCTCCTGTAAGCTCTGATGCTTCTGCTCTTTAACTCATTGGAGAAAGTGTAATTCTTTTTAGTGGGGTCAACTGTATATTTATCGGGAATGGACACTTCAAATGCAAGAGAATCAATAGGAGCGGGGGTATCGGGAATTATATTGCTTTGTACCGATACGGTAACCCTGGAGCCGAAAGTGGCGGGCCTGAGAACCTCAACACCGCCGTCGCTTTTCTGGAAACCTACATATTCGGGCCGGATTACAAAATTCATTGCCTCGTAATAATGGAATTTGCCGTCGAAAGAATCAGGATTCCTCTTTACATAGAACAGAAGATATGTAATTGAACCGCTGCTTGAAGAAAGCTGATAAGAAGAAAGCTGATAATAATCGGTGGTGAAGAAGGCAACATGAACTCTCTTGTTATCGCTGTTGTCAATGCTAATCTCGTCTGAAACCGCTAAATTTCCGTCATCGTCAAGAATAGAATCGCTGTTGCTTACGGCACCGCCGAATTTTAACTTTTTGCCGTTATATTCAACCGCAAAGCTGCCGCCGACAAATTTGCCGCTGCCGCTTACTCCCACTCTAATAATCAGCGGAATGGGATAGACGCCGTCAGCCTCCGTGGGCAGGTCCTCGTTCAAATCGCCCAGGAAGCTCTCAAGCTCATCTCTTGAAAGATTTAACTTAGTTACAGAAAACTTAATGTTGTAGGTATCCTCAGCAAAGGTTGCAATTGGGAAAGCTGTAAACAACAAAACCGCTACCAAAGCAACCGAAATTGCGCTTTTAAATCTGTTAAGCATTTTGTATGCCCCCTATTTACTCATGGTTTAATTGTATCAAATTCGGATTGTCTTTTTCAAGCGTTTTTTATGAATTATTAATGAATTGCACAATAATTGTATGGACTGCACTAACAGTTATATGTTATATTTACAAAAGGAGGAAGCGGATGAAAATTCTACTATCGGATGAAGTAAAGTTAGTGATAGACAGATTCTCTGAGCACGGCTATACCGCCTATGCGGTGGGCGGCTGTGTCAGGGATCTGCTGCTTTCCTTAAACCCGAAAGACTGGGATGTCGCCTCCCCCGCTTCTCCCGATGAAACCAAGGAAATATTTAAGGACTTTAAGGTTCTGGATACGGGCATTAAGCACGGAACGGTTACGGTGATTATTAACTCAATGCCTATTGAAGTAACCGCATTCAGAACCGAGGGTGCGTATTCCGACAGGCGTCATCCTGATTTCGTGGAGTTTACAAAGGATATTGAGTCCGACCTTAAAAGGCGGGATTTTACCGTAAACGCCCTTGCCTACAACCCTATCAGGGGGATTGTGGACATTTCCGGCGGGCTCGATGATTTAAAAAATAAGGTCATAAGAACCGTAGGAAATCCCAAAGAAAGATTTGACGAGGACCCGCTGAGGATACTCAGAGCCTTGAGATTTGCCTCGGCTTTGGGCTTTACAATTGAAGAAGAAACAGAGAAGGCAGTACACAAATACCATCCGCTGCTGGGGGAGATAGCCGCGGAGAGAATTTACGCGGAGCTGAAGGCTCTTTTTTCGGGTCAGCGCATTGAGTATGTACTGAGCGGCTTTAAAGATGTGGTCGCCTTTTTGTTCCCTGAGATTAAGGAGAGTCTTTATTCGGGTTATGAGGCTTTGTTTGGGGAAGTGAGCCTTAAATCCGAGGAAGTATTTAAGGCAATATCCCTTTTAAGAGGAGATTTTTATTTAAGGGCGGCGCTTTTGTTCTCGTCGGGAAAAGAGGCGGACGCGGAAACGATACTGAATAGGCTCAGGTCCGATAAGGCGACATCGGGAAAAGTTCAAAAGCTCGTAAAGGCTCTTAAGCTGCCGCTCCCCAGCACAAAAGCCGATATGAAACGCTTTATTAACGCTTTCGGCTTTGACGCAGCGGAGGATTATCTCATTGCCGCCGAGAAAGTTGGTTGTGCAATTGAAAGCAAAGCGCTGCCAAACCTTTCATCGGCAAAGTCCTTTTTTGAGACGATAAGAAAAAACAAAGAGGCGGTTACAATACATGACCTTGATATAAAAGGTACGGATATTCAGAATCTGGGCTTTAAGGGAGCTGAGGTCGGCAAAGCTCTCGAAATTCTGCTCGATGCCGTATTTGAGGAAGAATGCGAAAACACAAAAGTGGATTTAATTCGGTTTATTAAAAACCGTTCGGAGGATATAAAACACAAATAAATGGGAGGTATGGATTTGAGAAAGGTTATTAATTTAAACTTTGGATGGAAGTACTCCCCCGTCTTTGAAGACGAAATGCTGAAAAAAAGCTTTGACGACAGCTCTTTTGAAACTGTTGACATTCCTCACGCCAACAAGGAGCTGCCTCTTAATTATTTCGATGAACGGGAATATATGTTCGTCAGCTGTTACAGAAAGAAATTCAAGCTGGATAAAGGAGACTATGCGGACGGCAAGAGGGTGCTCCTTCATTTTGAGGGCGTTGCCTGCCGCTCCCTTGTGTATGTAAACGGCAAGTACGCCGGAGAATACAAGGGCGCATATACTCCCTTTACCTTTGACATTACCGACCACCTGTCCTCAAGGGATAATGTGATTGCGGTAAGGGTCGACTCTACCGAAACTCCCGATATGCCCCCCTTCGGCAAGGTTGTGGATTATCTTTGCTACGGCGGCATTTACAGAGAGGTCTGGCTTGAGTGCGTGGAAAAAGAGCATATTGAGGACATCTTTGTAAGGACCGGCAATGTGCTTGACAAAAAGAAGCTCCTTACGGCGGACATTACATTCTCAGATAAACTGAAGGGCGAATTGAAGCTCGAGCTTTTGGACGGAGAAAAGGTTATAGCGGAGAGAACCACCGAGTTTGACGCCAAGGTATTCAGGGTCAAATGGGGCATTCAGGGCGTTCAGAACTGGGATATCGAAAATCCCAAGCTCTACACCCTTAGAGTCACTTTCGGCAAGGATGTTAAGGAAGTAAGGTTCGGCTTTAGAGAAGCCAGATTTACAAAGAACGGATTCTATCTTAACGGCAAGCGTATTAAGCTCATAGGTCTTAACCGCCATCAGAGCTATCCCTATGTGGGCTACGCAATGCCCAAATCCGCTCAGGAGGCAGACGCAGACCTTCTCAAATTCACCCTGGGCTGCAATATAGTCAGGACCTCCCACTACCCCGTTTCAAAGCATTTCCTTAATAGATGCGATGAGATTGGCCTGCTTGTCTTTACCGAGATGCCCGGCTGGCAGTACACCGACATGAACCCGGGCGAATGGCAGGATAACGCCATTGAAAATGTAAGGCGAATGATAATCAGGGACAGGAACCACCCCTCAATAGTGCTTTGGGGCGTCAGAATCAATGAAGGCGCCGACTGCGACGCTTTGTATGAAAAGACAAACGCCCTTGCAAGGAGCCTTGACCCCACAAGGCAGACGGGCGGAGTCAGGAACTTCCCGCAAAGCCATCTGCTTGAGGATGTTTATACCTACAATGATTTCGTTCACAACGGCAAAAACAGGGGATTGGACAAAAAGAAGGACGTGACGTCCAAAAACGTGCCTTACCTGGTATCGGAATTTAACGGCCATATGTATCCGACAAAATCCTTCGACGATGAAGAACACCGCCTTGAGCATGCTTTAAGGCATGCCAGGGTGTTGGACAGCCTGTTCGAACAGGAGGATATAGCGGGAGGCTTTGGCTGGTGCATGTTTGACTACAATACCCACAAGGATTTTGGCAGCGGGGACCGAATCTGTTATCACGGTGTCATGGATATGTTCAGGAATCCGAAACCGGCAGCAGCGGTATATGCAAGCCAAAGCGAAATTTATCCGGTCTGTGAGTTAAGCTCGTCAATGGATATAGGAGACCATCCCGCAGGAAGGCTGGGAGAGGTGTATGCGTTCACCAATGCCGACTGCATACGGTTATATAAAGGGGATGCGTTTATCAAGGAGTTCCGTCCTGCAAGAGACAGGTTTAAGAATTTACCCCACCCGCCTGTTATAATTGACGACTTCATCGGTGAGCTTCTGGAAAAGAAGGAGAAAATTGATCACAAGTCGGCGGAGGGCTTTAAGAAGCTTATCAAAGCCATACAGGAGCATGGGCCTTCCGGCCTGCCCCTGCGATACAAGCTTAAGATGGCGTATCTCTTGCTTAAGAACCGAATAGACATGCAGAAGGCTGTCAGCCTCTATTACGAATATGCCGGAGGTTGGGGCGGCAAGAGCTTCAGCTACCGTTTTGAGGCAATAAAGAACGGAAGGGTCGTCAAGGAGGTCGTAAAAGGCCCCGTTGGCAAACCGCAACTTAAGTACAGGGTCAGCAGTACAAGCCTTAAGGAAGAGGAGACATATGACGTGGCCCTGGTCAGGATAACCGCCCATGACCGAAACGGAAACAGGCTGTATTATTATCAGGAGCCGGTTGTTCTTAAGGCATCGGGAGCCATCGAAATAATCGGCCCCAAGGTCTTAAGCCTGAGGGGCGGTGCGGCCGGCATTTTTGTAAAAACCAGGGGCATGAAGGGCGAAGGAGCATTAACCATTTGTCCCGTGGGTCTGGAAGAGAAGCATATATATTTCCGGGTGGAGAAGTCTGAGCAATGAATTGGCATTACCAATCAACTAAAGGAGGTTGCCCATGATATACCGCATCGATGATTTATTTGTCCTTGAGACACGTGAAACCGCTTATTGCTTCAGGGTAATGCCCCAGGGGCATCTGGAGCATTTGCATTATGGAAGGAAAATCAATCCGTGGCAGGGTTATGAACCGCTGATCCGGAAGGAAGGGTTTCTTGGCGGCACCCAGATTGCCTACTCGAAGGATTTCCCGAATGTAGGGCTGGAGGATTTGTGTCTGGAGATTTCCTCATACGGTAAAGGGGACGTCAGGGAAGCCTTTATTGAGATTATCCATGGAGACGGCTCCGGCACCAGTGATTTCAGGTTCAGGGAAGCAAGGGTCCTAAATGAAAAAAAGGAGCTTGAAACCCTGCCGTCCGCATATATTGAGAAACAGGGCGACCAACCGGTAAGCCTTGAGATTGAGCTGTATGACGGCAACCATGGAATTACGCTGATTCTAATATATTCCGTATTCTACGACAGCAATGTGATAACAAGGAGCGCAAGGCTTGTCAACACCTCGGACAGGAGCATACGGCTGGAACGCATTATGAGCAGCCAACTGGACCTGGATGAGGATGATTATATTTTAAGCACATTCCATGGGGCATGGGCAAGAGAAATGAACCGCTGTGACATGCCCGTAAAGCCCGGCATAATTGTCAATGATTCCAAGACCGGCTTTTCAGGCAACCGCAGCAACCCGTTCTTCATGCTCAGCCGTAAGAATACCTGTGAAGAATACGGGGACTGCTACGGCTTTAACCTTATTTACAGCGGAGAGCATTACGCGGCGGTTGAATTAAGCAGCCTGGGAAAGGTCAGGGTAATCAACGGCATTCAGCCTGAGAATTTCAGCTTTTTGCTTTTGCCCGGCGAATCGTTCGAAGCTCCTGAAGCGGTTCTCACTTACTCGGACCGCGGATATACCGGAATGAGCCATAACATGCATCATTTTATAAGAAACCACATTATCCGGGGTGAATGGAAGCACCGTGAAAGGCCGGTTCTTCTTAACAGTTGGGAAGCAAACTACTTTAAGTTCGACGAGAGAAAGCTTTTGAAGCAGGCCAAGGCTGCCGCAGAGGCTGGAATTGAGCTTTTTGTCCTGGATGACGGTTGGTTTGGCAACCGGAATGACGATACATCTTCACTGGGTGACTGGCATGAGAACAGGAACAAGCTCAATCATGGGCTGAAGGGCCTTGCGGAGAAGATAAACGCCCTTGGCATGGATTTTGGCATCTGGGTGGAGCCGGAGATGGTGAATGAAGACAGCGACTTATACCGCAGCCATCCTGACTGGGCGGTCAAGCTTCCAGATGCACCCCATTCCCTTGGAAGAAACCAGATGATTCTTGACCTGACCAGGGAAGAGATTCGTAACTATATAATTGAGGAAATGACCAGGGTGTTTTCAAGCGCGAACATCCGCTATGTCAAGTGGGATATGAACCGGATATTTTCCGACCGTTATACTTCCTCTCTTCCTGCCGACAGGCAAAAGGAATTCAGCCATCGCTATATCATGGGATTATACGAAGTGTTGGGTACCCTGACAAAACGTTTCCCCTACATTCTTTTTGAAAGCTGTGCCTCAGGCGGCAACTGCTTTGATCTCGGCATGCTGTGCTACATGCCCCAAGTATGGGCAAGCGACAATACCGATGCCATATGCAGGGCTGCCATACAGTCCGGGTACAGCTACGGTTACCCTCTTTCGGTAATAGGAGCCCATGTGTCCGGGTGCCCGAACCATCAGACCCTGCGCAACACATCCATCGAGACCCGCTTTGAGGTGGCTGCCTTCGGCTTGCTGGGATATGAATGCAACCTAACTGAGCTAAGCAGGGAAGAGTATCAAATTGTTAAGGAACAGATAGAATTTTACAAGAAGCACCGCAGGACTTTTCAGTTCGGTGATTTTTACCGTATTAAAATAAATGAAAACGGGATATTCCAGTGGCTGTGTGTCGCTCCCGACAAGTCGGAGGCCGTTGGGATGCACCTGCATAAGGAGGTTGTACCGAATTACCCCCATGCAAGGTTTAGGACCAGAGGGCTGGAAGACGGGGCGTGCTATCATTTTACGAACCGGCGGCAGACATTCAACATCAAGATATTCGGGGATTTGATTAACATGATATCACCCATTCACATTAAGAAGGATTCCCTGGTTCACAATGTCATTGCCATGGTGAAGAAAATGCCCGGGGAAACGGAAGACTGCAAGGCCATGGGCTGCGTGTTCAATAATGCGGGAGTAAAGCTTAAACCGTCATTTGCAGGAACGGGATATAATGAAGATACCCGCATACAGCCTGATTTCTCATCAAGAATGTACCTGTGGGAAAAGGTTCAGGATTCACCCGGCAGCACCTGATATTTTTTGTTGAGAAACCGCTGCCTAATACTATATAATCTGGTTATAATCACTATTTGCTTGTATGCGGAGGGATTCCATGAATTTTGGAAATGTGAAGGCAAATCGGAATCTTGTATTTTTATCATCGATAGTGCTTCTGGCCATTGCAGCGGCATTGGCAGCCAAAGCATTATTGCCCAAAGCCCCGGTTTTGAGCAAGGAGCAAATTGAAAAGCTCAGGGAGAAGTATCCGCTGTATGAAAATGATCCTCCCAATATATCAATGACCATACCGGGTGTGGAATATATCTACAAAAGAGCGGATGCTGTTGTCTTCTGTGAAGTTACTGAGATACTGCCGGAATATTATGCAGATTTGGCGCAGAGAAACGGTATGGTTAAAGAACCGGCATCATCCGCAACCTTCCTGCAGTACAAGGTCAAAATCCGCGAGGTTGTTGCAGGGGACATTCCCGGTGATACATCCGGTGATAAAGCCGGCAGTGATATCATCATTGTGGCTAATGCCCAGCTAAGAGAGTATGTACCAAAGCTGCGTCCCGGCATGAGAATAGTCACACCGGTTATGGCCGGCTCGGACCAGCATGAGGGAAAGTACCATTTCTCAAAATACGGTTTTTATTATGTTACGGATGACGGATATGTGCTGTCCGCATTTGTCGAAGATGATAAGCATGCATATACAGGAAGAAGGCTTGATTACTTAAAGGGAAAAATAAAGGACCTGTCCGGCAAGTAGGCTCATCCAGGCATGTTATTGAATAATTGGTTCTTGCAGCAGGCATACGGGCAGAGTCCCCGGCTCCGGAGTTACTAATGAGGGCAGGCCTCTGTCCCCTTATTTTGCAATAACCTATGCGGCAAAGGTTTTTCAGACAAGAACGATAACCTCATGCTTTCTGCCGTCGTCAACCAGTTTAAGCCTTTTGCCGGTTATCCTTTTTCCGTCCGCAAACAGCGTCCCGGCCGCAGTCCTGTCCTTGCTCCTGTTTTCCACCCTTATCTCATATTCCGAACCTCCATATTTATACCATACCGTATAATCTCCAAAGCTGTAAGGTGTGGCCGGCTCAATTACAAGGGTGTCCGCTTCCTTCCTTATACCCAAAAACCAAAACAGCAAGCCCTGGTACATCCAGCCTGCGGAGCCCGTATACCAGCTCCAGCCGCCGCGCCCGGCATATTGCGGAGAAAAGGAAATATCCGCCGCCATTACATAGGGTTCCTTTTCATACCTGATTGCGTCCCTGGTGTTTGAGCAGATATGGATGGGATTAAGCAGGGTAAAAAGTTTATAGGCTATGTCATACTCACCCATCATGGCGGTGGCAATAGCCAGCCATATGGCGGCATGGGTATATTGACCGCCGTTTTCCCTGATACCCGGCAGATAGTTCTTTATATAGCCGGGATTTTTTTCTGTCTTGATGAAGGGTGGGGTAAGAAGCAAAGACACAAAATCATCCTCCCTCACCAGGTAGCGCCAGGCCGACCGCATGGCCTGTATGCTTTTTTCCCTGCTACCGGCCCCTGAAATGACACTCCAGGACTGGCTGATGGAATCTATCATGCACTCGTCATTGTCCTTGGAGCCCAGCTTTGTGCCGTCATCATAGAAAGCCCGCAGATACCAGCCGCCGTCCCAGCAATTTTCATTAAGGCTCCGCTGCAGCCCGTCCCTTCTTGCTTCAAGCTGTGCAGCATATTCAGTGTCCTTCATATGCAGACATAAGGGAATGAAATCCGACAGTACCTTGTAGAAGAACCAGCCCAGCCATACGCTTTCACCCTTTCCCCCAATGCCAACCTCGTTCATTCCGTCATTCCAGTCTCCCCCGCCCATCAGCGGGATACCGTGCTGTCCAAAATGAGTCCTGTCTATTGTTTTCCTGCAATGTTCATACACGCTTCCGGACTTTTGCGAAACCTCGGGGATGAACATGATTTCGTGCCTGCTCTCATCAAGCAAAGGCCCCTTTATATAATTTACCTCCTCCTCCAGTATGGAATAATCCCCCGTTGCCCTTATATAGACTTCCACCGCATAGGGCAGCCACAGCAGGTCATCACTTATTTTAGTGCGGACTCCCATGCCATGCGGAGGATGCCACCAGTGCTGAACATCCCCTTCCTCAAACTGCCTGCTGCAGGATATCAAAATCTGGGCGCGCAAGGCATCGGGGTCAGCCAGTTGCAAAGCCAGTGAATCCTGCAGCTGGTCACGAAAGCCTATGGCGCCTCCGCACTGGTAAAAGGCGGTCTTGGCATTCAGTCTGCAGGAAATGGTCTGATAGAGGAGCCATCTGTTAATAAGAATATCGATTGCCCTGTCACCGGTCTTTACCTGGACAATTCCCAGGATTTCATCCCAGTGCTTTCTTACCCTTTCAAGCTCATTTTCAGCATTTTCAGGATTCCTGTATTTGCTGCGAAGCCGCTTTATCTCATTTTCATCGTTGCTCTGGCCCAGGGCAAAAATGACTGTGGAGCTTTCACCAGGCTTCATTTCAAGCAATACCTGTATAGCCCCGCAGGAGTCGCTGCAAACACCGCAATTTTTGGAGAGGGTCATATCCGCTCCGCCGGGACTTTGTATGGATTCCTTCAGTCCTAAAAACTCCTGCCTGTCCCCTGTATAGCCCAGGGTGGGAAGACTGGAGAAGACATATGAAATGCAGTCGCCAAAGTTAAAGGTATATAAATTTTTCGCATATAAGTAATCCTGCTCCTTGTCATACCCGGTGCATATATAGGGACCGGTAAGCTCCCTGTTGGTCCCCAGCACCCACTCAAGATAATAGCTGAGCCTCAGATACCTGACTTTTTCTGATTTATTGGTCAGCTTCAGCAGCCAAAGCTTGATTGACTCATCAAGGGGAGTAAATACCAAAAGCTCCTGCGCAAGCTCCTCCTCCTCATGCAGGAATATGCTATAGCCGATTCCGTGTCTGACCCTGTAAAGGCCCCGGTCGGTTCTGCCAAGCGACATAGGAGTCATTATGGTGCCGCTGGTTTCATCAAGAATATAAATAGCCTCTGATGCCCTGTCACAAACAGGGTCATTGCTCCAGGAAGTAATCTTGTTTTCCCGGCTGTTGATTGCCCAGGTGAAGCCTCCTCCTGATTCCGATATCTGAAAGCCGAATTTCTTGTTTGCAACAACATTGATCCAGGGGACAGGCGGCCGCTTATGTCCATCCAGCACTATTTCATACTCGCTTCCGTCATTAATAAAGCCTCCAAATCCATTAAAGAACTCATATTCGGCCAAATTTAACATCTGCAGGTTTCCTGGCTTTCTATCCAAATCATTCACCTCCTAGTCCTCGGAATCGGAAAATTCCTCACTGAATTTTCTGAAATAAATGCCGCTTTTTTCAGTAAATACAACCCTTGCCACAGTATATATAAGATTTATTTCATCCTCGCTCATATCATAGGTATGCAGGACATGAAAGCCGGGTTTGCTGCCTGCATCATAAATCCTAAGCGAGCTTGTCATGTCATTTATCATTTCATCCAACTCCTGCAAATAGCCTTGCTTGGTTTCTATCATTATTACCAAATCCACATCCAGGCGGTTGATTCTGTAGTATTCATAGGCCTTCAGCACATCCTTTATTATTCCGGCATTCTGGACTGACTTTACAATTAAAA
>ENA-OWOZ01002660-OWOZ01002660.1-bioreactor-metagenome-genome-assembly--contig:-NODE-2660-length-12980-cov-3.173293_pt1 | contig 12980 bp, 10 predicted proteins | sample MGYA00238140_ERZ651804 | MGnify/ENA primary metagenome ERZ651804 (study PRJEB26910, sample SAMN07631232) | bioreactor metagenome | isolation source: Switchgrass digestor | place: USA: Dartmouth... | reverse complement strand
AAAAGCCCTCAAAAATCTGATTCCGCTATTAAACAGCAAAGGACTGTCAGGCTTGGCCATAAAAACTAAAAGATATTTGGAAAAGGTACCTCAAATCATGGTGGATGAAGCCAATAGACTTGACTTTCCAATTATTGAACTTCCCTATGATCTATCCTTCTCTGATGTTATGAATGATATACTCCTTCAGGTAGACAACAAACAATCCGACTTATTGATGAGAATGGACGAGATACATCAGAGATTAACGGAAGTTGTATTGTCCGGCGGAGGGTTAAAAGAAATAGGCAGCACATTATATTGCATTATAAAAAACCCATTGGTTATAAAAGACAATATATTTTCAAAATCTGTTCCTGTAGCCTCTGAGGAAGAAAAAAAATTACTTGAAAAAAAGATGAAAAACGCAATAAAAGAACAAAATTTATACGAAGATTTATATCAAGATGTTTCAAAGGAAGAGCCCTATAAACTGAAAATGGATAAGATAGAACAAAAAGAGATTAATAGATGTATTTTTCCCATAATAGCCGGAAAAAAGTTCTATGGAGAAATCCATATATGGGAAATGAATAAAAAAATCACTGCAGTGGATGTAAGGGCAATTCAATATGCTTGTACTGTAGTGGCTTTAGAGCTTATAAATGAGATAACCATATTTGAAATCGAAAATAGGCATAAAAATGAATTCCTGGATGGTCTCCTTTCTTCTGATGAAAAAATAAGATATTCATTTATAAAAAAAGCTGAAATATTCGGCCTGGAGTCAGATTACAAATATGGAGTGATTTTATTACACATAGACGATTTGGAAAAGCATTTCTATGACAGCCCGGAGGAAAACGGGGCAAAATCCAAAAACAGACTTATGAAAACCATTGAAGTTGCTGTAAAACCAAAGGGAGTCAAACTTATATCCGCATGTAAAGGAAGCACCATTATACTGGCATTAGCCTTTGAAAACAATGTTCAGGTTGACTATGAAAAGCAATTCTGCATGGACATTGTTAAGGATGTGATACAGGCAATAAAAGATAACTATAATGTAATAACCTTTTCAGGCATCGGTCGCTGTTATAAAAACATCGATAACCTGTGGAAAAGCATGGAGGAGTCAAAAAAAGCTTTATCCTTTGCCAGGATTTTTAACAATGATAATATAATGCACTACGACAATCTTGGTATATTCAGACTTCTCTGCATGGAACATCAAGAATCTGAAATACGAAAGTTTTATAAAGAAACCATTGAATCCTTATGCAAATATGATGAGCAAAAGGATGGAGAACTCATTGAGACTCTCAGGATGTATTTTGAATGTGGGGGTAATCTGAAGAAGGTATCGGAAAAGATGTATATACACTACAACACAATACTATATAGAATTCATAAAATACAACAGATTACAAATCTTGACCTGTCTAATCCTAATGATCGCTTGAATCTGGAGGTAAGCTTGAAGATAATGAGGATAATAAATGACCCGGCTTTTTCCTGCAGAGAAAACGATAGCAACTCTATACAAAATCTATGATATATAACCCATGAACTTTGTAAAAAATCAACAAAGGATTATGATGCAAAATCAAGAATTAAATATTCAAGAACAAAATATAATTTGAAAAGGTGATGGAAACGAATCCTTATAACAAAGTTGAGGCTCTCAAGATTGGGTATAAAGTAAAGGATATTCTGAATGACACTGATTCCAAGCTAAAGATCCATTCAATATTCGAACACGCCATAAATTTAATAGACCATAGTGACTGGATAATAACCTTACTGCCTGAAAACTATTCTGCAGGTCCTCAGACAGTCATACTGACTCAAGAGGGCTTTGCAGAGTTTAAGTCCTTGGTTTTTAAAGTTATGGACATCTGTGACTTCAGAAACCTTATTAACACAGAAAACGCTATAACCTTTACTGGAAGAACCATAGATGAATCAACTCTTAAAGGCATAACAAGAATTCATAGAAATATAGAATATTTTGAAAGCATATTGTTCCAAAGGGGTAATAAGGGTGGGCTCCTAGGTGAAAGCAGCATTTATTCAAAGTATGCAGCACCCATAATAGCAGAAATAAAAGATTTTTTTGTTCAGGGAAAATATGAGCAAGCAGCAGATAACATATTGGAACTTATAGGTCTTGGCCCTGGTCTTACTCCATCAGGTGATGACTTTATACTCGGCATTCTGACAGCTTTTAAGTTTTGCTTAGCAACTCAAGATATAGTTTGTGATTTGACAAAAAAAATAATCAATGAAGCAAGAACAAGGACAAACATAATAAGCTACAATATGCTTCGACAAGGAGCTATGGGCGGATTCCCGGAATGGGTTGAGGACATGGCTTTCTCAATCATATGTGGAAACTCTGAAGATATAGATATGGCTTTTTCTAAAATCCTGAGAATTGGCAGCAGCTCAGGATCAGATATATCAGCTGGAATGCTGTTCGGGTTGAAATTAATAGCAAGGAGGTTATGGGATGATTTCTAAGTGGCTTATAAAGGAAAATTCCTACTATGATTCTGTAACACTGATGATCATAACAAAAGAAATAGAAGCTAGAGACGATGTAGAAAATGCTGTGGTGGTTATGGGAACGGATCTAAATAAAGACCTTCTGAGAAATGTAGGACTTTTAAACGATGAGCTCAACAAAACCACGGCAAATGATCTCATCATAGCAGTGAAGATGAAAGATGAAAGCAAATTTGAAGAAATAGTGGCTAAGGTAGAGGAGCTGCTTAACAAGAAAAAATCAGACGGAGGGGAAGACTACAATCCCCCCACGCTGGACAGTGCCATAAAATATATGCCTGATTCAAATATGGTAGTTATATCTCTGCCGGGAGCTTATGCAGCTGCTGAAGCCAAGAAAGCTCTGGAGAATGACAAACATGTAATGTTATTTAGTGACAATGTCACCATTGAACAGGAAAGAGAACTAAAGGAATTAGCGGTATCAAAGGGATTATTGATGATGGGCCCTGACTGCGGAACCGCCATGATAAACCAAGTACCCCTCTGTTTCTGTAATAAAGTAGAAAAAGGCAACATAGGAATAGTAGGAGCATCTGGTACAGGTACTCAGGAAATAATGGTTCAGATTGATAGATTTGGAGGAGGCTGCTCACAAGTCATAGGTACTGGAGGAAGGGATCTGAAAAAGGAAATAGGAGGCCTGATGATGACCCTGGGGATACAGGCATTGGCAGAGGATGACAACACCGATGTGATAGTTCTTGTATCTAAACCTCCGGCACTGGAAATTGCAGAAAAGGTATTACAAACCCTGAAGAAATGTGGAAAAAAAGCCGTAGTGGATTTCATAGGCGGCGATGATGAGCTTGTGACCAAATATGGTTTCATACCCGCAAAAAGCCTGGAGGATGCAGCCTATAAAGCGGTAGCACTGGCGAAGGGGCAGCAGGCTGAAGAGGCACCCCTCTTCACCGAATCAGAAGAAGAAATTGACAAGATGGCAGAAGAGGAGAGAAAGAAATTTTCACCAGATCAAAAATACCTAAGGGGCTTGTTCTCAGGTGGAACCCTATGCGATGAAGCACTAAAACTATTCACCAAAGAATTTGGAGGCATTTATTCCAACATACCCTTAACACCTGAATACAGGCTTCAAGACAATAAAAAGAGTTACAAGCATACAGCATTGGATCTCGGCGATGATGAATTCACCGTAGGAAGGCCTCACCCAATGATAGACTCTTACATGAGACAGCAAATGATAATGAAAGAGGCTGAAGACAGGGAAGTGGCAGTACTGCTAATGGATGTGGTGCTTGGCTACGGTTCCAACGAAGATCCTGCAGGGAGCCTTGCAGATCATATAAAACTGGCTAAGAAGAATTTTGCAGACAGAGGACAACACCTTTGCGTTGTAGCCTATGTATGCGGTACAAAAAAAGACCCTCAAAATTATGAGCAGCAGATTAATAAGCTGAAAGATGCAGGAGCAATACTGATGCCTAGCAATGCTCAGGCTGTAAGATTTGCAATGAAGGTAGTAAGGGGGTTGTAATATGAAAGTCAATGAACTCTTTAAAGAAGAACTTAAAGTAATAAACATGGGACTTGGATCCTTTGCAAACGACTTGAAATCTCAAGATGTAGCAGTAATCCATGTAGATTGGAGACCTGTAGCCGGAGGTAACAAAAAGATGGCCTCCCTGCTATCTAAGCTAAAAGGAAAATAGGCCAATGGGCCAATGGGCAAATAGGAAAATAGGCCAATGGGCAAATAGGCAAATAGGCCGATAGGTAGTATGTCATTCTGAGTACAAGTAAAGTAGGGAACGGTTCATAACCGTTCCGTTGACCCTACCCATATACTCATAACCTGACCCAAAAGAAATACCTCAAATACTCGCGTCACGTGTCAGGACCCAATAACATTACCCCAGGCAACGCAACGCGTAACAACACCTTAAAGGAATACCCTAAAGACTGACGACCAGAGACCAGAGACCAGCGACTGACCCAAAAGAAATACCTCAAATACTCTCATCATATATGAGGACCCTAGAGGAATACCTAAATCTGATCTCTGAGTTCTGAACTCTGAGTTCTACTATAAGGAATACCCAAAAGTGTAACATAAGGGAGGAATAGAATTGGCAAACATAGAGCAATTAATTGAACAGGCTAATAAGAAAGCCCTGGAAATTATTCAAAACGGCCAGCCAACATTAGTAGGCGTATCTACAGCTGGTGAAGCTATCCCTGGAATGAGCAAAAAAACCATATTCCACGCAGGACCACCATGCAAATGGGAAAACATGAGCGGGCCTTTAAAGGGAGCAATAATGGGTGCCTTGATGTATGAAGGTTTGGCCAAGGATCCTGAAGAAGCGGAAAAACTTGCTGCCTCAGGAGAAATAGAATTCGGTTCCTGTCATGAGCACAGCTCTGTAGGTCCAATGGCAGGCGTTACTTCCTACTCAATGCCTGTTTGGGTTCTCCAAAACAAAGCCTATGGCAACTACTCCTACTGTAATATGAATGAAGGCTTGGGCAAGGCATTGAGATTCGGAGCATATGGACCTGAAGTTATCGAAAGATTAAAGTGGATGGAAACTGTTCTAGGTCCTGTTATGAAAGAAGCAGTAGAACTTCACGGACCATATGATCTCAAGACTATGATAGCTCAGATGATACAGATGGGCGATGAAGGTCACAACAGAAATAAGGCTGGTACTTCTTTATTTATAAGAGAGTTTGCACCCTTTGTGGTTGAGACCAGTTTTTCACAAAAGGATAAGATCGATGTATTAAAATTCATGCACAGCAATGACCACTTTGTATTAAACCTTACAATGCCTGCTGCAAAATGTACATTGGAAGCAGCTGCAGGCATAAAATACAGCACCATAGTCTATACAATGTCAAGAAATGGCACAGAATTTGGCATCAGGGTATCAGGCTTAGGAAACAGATGGTTTACAGCTCCTGCTAACTATATTAAAGGATTATACTTCCCAGGCTTTTCAGAAAAGGATGCCAACAGGGACATTGGAGACAGCTGTATAACAGAAACCTGTGGCTACGGCGGATTCGCCATGGCTGCTGCTCCTGCGATAGTATTGTTTGTTGGCGGAACACCAAAGGATGCAGTAAACTATACTACCAGCATGTATGAGATTACAACAGAAGAAAACAAAATGTATACCATACCTGCCTTGAATTTCAGAGGAACACCTACAGGCATTGATATAAGAAAAGTTATAGAGACAGGAATACTTCCTATAATCAATACGGGAATGGCACATAAAGACCCAGGTGTAGGTCAGGTTGGTGCAGGTCTAGTTAATCCGCCTATGAAATGCTTTGAAGATGCATTGGAGGCATTTGTTGGAGAGTTGGAAAAAGAAGGTCTTGTTTAATTCAGGAGGTGAAATTTATGAGAAAACCCCTTGAACATATTAAAGTCCTAGACTTTACAAGAGTTCTGGCAGGACCATACTGTACAATGATACTAGCTAATATGGGAGCAGAAATCATAAAAGTTGAACGGCCTGGAATAGGTGATGACTCAAGAGAATTCGGTCCCTTCATAAACGGCCAGAGCGTATACTTCATAAGTCTGAACAGAGGTAAAAAAAGCATAGCTTTGGACTTGAAGCAACCAGAATCCATTAAGATCATAAAGGAATTGGTAAAAGAAGTTGATGTAGTTGCAGAAAATTTCAGACCTGGCACTATGGAAAAACTGGGCTTGGGATATGAAGAACTTAAGAAGATAAACCCAAGGCTCATATTCGCTACTATGTCCGGATTTGGTCAGACAGGACCTTACTCAAGGAGACCTGCCTATGACATGATAGTCCAAGGCATGGGTGGAATAATGAGTATAACCGGCCAGGAGGGAGGAGAACCAGTAAGAGTAGGAACCTCAATAGGAGATATTATTGCAGGCATGTTTGGAGCCATAGGTATTTTAGCTGCTCTTGCAGACAGAGATATAAGCGGTCAAGGGCGCATGGTAGATGTAGCCATGTTAGACGGCCAGCTTGCCATATTGGAAAATGCCATATCCAGATATACAGCTACAGGAGAAGCACCAAAACCATTAGGAGCAAGACATCCATCTATAGCACCTTTTGAAGCTTATAAAACTAAAGATAGCTATGTAATAATAGCCTGTGGCAATGACAGACTATGGGAAAGCTTTTGCAAACTGGTAGGCAGAGAAGATCTTCTGGAGATGGATATATTCAAAACAAACCCAGACAGAGTAGCTAATGTAGAAAAGCTAAAGGAATACATGACTGAGATAACCATGGAGAGAACAACTGCAGAATGGGATGAATATCTCAACAAAAATGGTATACCCTGTAGCCCCATAAATACAATCGATAAGCTATTTGCAGACCCTCAAGTTTTAGCGAGAAATATGCTGGTTGAAGTAGAACAGCCGGGAGCAGGGAAGATCAAGATAGCCGGCAATCCCATAAAGTTATCAGGAATGGAAGAGGAGCTACCATCTGAGCCAGCGCCTCAAATAGGAGAGCATACTGAATTGATATTGAAAAAATATTTAGCACCTGATGATGATAAGTAGGAAAAGCTGGAAGGGGAAGAGGCTATATAGCCGTGACAATAGAAAGTCATAATGATAAACTAAAAATATATATAATAAGTTTTAAATAACGGGAGGTAAGTGTAATGATTAAGAACTGGGAAAAAGTAAAAATGTATGATCTAACTCAACCAATAAGCCATCTTACGCCACCGTGGCCAACCTATGAACCACTGCAGATAAAGTTCTTTAAGAGACTTGCACCCAATGGCGCCAATGGTCAATTGATTACTACTTCAAACCATGTAGGTACCCATTTGGACGGTCCCTTGCACTTTGATACAGCAGGAAGAGACATTGCATCCCTGGAACTAGAGAAATTAATTGGCCCTGGAGTAGTTGTAGACCTTTCTGATATGGCAGAAGACTTTGGTATCTATACTCCAAAGGATATAACTGATAGAGTGGAGGTCAGAAAAGGCGATATACTTATAATCAATACAGGCTATCACAAATATGGCTGGGATCAACCAGAAGCTGATGAAAGAAGATATATGCTAAGACATCCAGGCCCAAGCCTAGATTTCGTACAATGGGTAAGAGACATGGAAATCAAATGGATCGGAGTTGACTGTGGATCTGCTGACCACCCAATGAACACAAAGATTAGAGATTGGGAGCCAAGAGAAGCTGCAGCCTGCGATAAATACATGAGAGAAAAATATGGCAAGAGCCTTGATGAAATGTATCCATGGCCTGAAGAATACCAGGCTATGCATATCCCGCTTTTCTGCAAGCCATACGAAGCAATACACGCAGAAAACCTGGGCGGCGACATAGACAAGGTACTCAACAAGAGACTTGTAATCGGCTGCTTCCCATGGAAGTTTGTCGGCGGCGAATCCAGCATCTGCAGAATAGTAGCATTCGACGAAGAATAATTTGATAAAAAATAGGCGCTTTTATGAGCGTCTATTTTTTATATAGAACTAAGAACTCAGAGCTCAGAACTCAGTATTAGGGTATTCCTTAATCAGTCTCTAGTCTCTGGTCGCTAGCCACTAGTCGTTTTGGTATTGTTCTTTGATCTCTATTCTCTGGTAATATGACATTTCTATTATGGATTTGGTTCTCCCTATTTATAAATATGAAATACCCTTTAGTGTTTTTTAGTGAAGTCTTAGTGCCTTTTAGTGTTCTTAAAATAAAACCCTCCGTGTTAATCCGTGTTCCTCAAAAAGGCCCCGGAGGCATACCCTAAAACTAGAGACCAGCGACCAGAGACTGGTGACTAGCGACTAGTGTCTCATATTTTTTGTCATAAAACCTTATCCTCCTCATATACATAGATATAGAAAATAACTATGCCCATGAATGGGAAAAGCCAAATTATTAATAGGAGGAGGAAAGCGATGCCTGTTGAATTAATAAAGAATCCTTTAAAACTATGCAGGATAATTGGCGAAGAAATGTCCAGCACTGTGGTGGAAGAAGACATAAATGTGCCAGATGTCAGTCCGGATGTATATAAGATACTATATCCCTCTGCAAGAGTAATAATAAAGAATTCAGAAACAGCAGGGGATAAAGTAATTATAGACGGCCAGGTGCTTATGAACATTTTATATGCAGCAGACATGGAGGGAAGGCCCTTAAACTGCATCAATATTTCTGCAGACTTTAGCCACTCCATCGAAATGCCTGGAGTAAAACCTCGCATGAAGGAATGGGTTGATGTTGTTATACAGCATGTAGAGGCAGAGATAATAAACTCAAGAAAGATAAGAATACGAACAATAATGGATATAAATTGCATGGTTGAAGATATATTTGACATGGACCTGCCTGTAGATGCAAGAGGGTCATCAGATATTCAGGTTCTGAGAGAAACCTTCGGGATTAAGGAACTGGCAGGAATCATGAAGGATAAGTATACCATAAAAGAAGAAATGGAACTAAGTCCGGAACAGCCTCCAGTTGATGAAGTATTAAAAACTGATTTCAAGGCAGCAATAAAAGATCTTCTTACGATGGAAGGGAAGCTGCAAATAAGCGGTGCTCTATGCTTTACCATGCTTTACAAGTCAACCAATGAAGGCTCTATAGAGAGCTATGAAGGAGAAATTCCATTTACTGAGTACATAGAAATGCCTGAAGCAGAAACCAGTATGGAAAGCACTGCAGACCTCCAACTTAAGGACTGCTATCTGGATGTATATGAAAATGATGAAGGAGAAAATAAAAAGATCTCTATCAACGCCAATATGGACTTAACAGGCAAGACATACAAAGACATGGCTCCAGAGATTCTCAGCGATCTATATAGTCCTACTTCTGAACTGGATACAGAAAAGGCAAGCTATGAATTTAATGAATTTATGGGAAGAGGAATCAATAGCACTGTTATTAAAGAGAGTCTTAGCATCAAGCCAAAAAGCCCGGAAATAGAAAAAGTATGCTCCATGGATGCTCGAGTCATTGCTAATGAAGTAAAGGTCATGGATGACAAAGTAGCGGTAGAAGGTACAGTAGATGTAGATTGTATATATGCCTCCTCCTTCAGCGGAGAGCCTATGAATGCTCTTAAGGAACAGTATCCCTTCAGGGCAGTGCTGGATATGGATGGGGTCAAAACAGAAATGTTTGCAAAAGTGGTATGCCGAATAGACAGCATAAGCTTCTCTGCTATAAGCAATACCATTATAGACTTCAGGATAGTTATCACTACAACAGTCGATGTTTATAAGAAGAAGGCCAAGAAGCTCATAGATAAAGTAGAGGAGAAGGAAGGCATCGTTTTAGACTATAATACCCTTCCCGCTGTGACTGTATATGTGGTAGGAAAAAATGATACCCTCTGGAAGGTTGCTAAAAAATACAATACCACAGTAGACGCCATAGCTAAGGTAAATAATATAGAGAATCCAGATAAAATCAACGAAGGGGATAAGATACTCATAATGAAAAATATGAGACTATCAAGGAAATAGGCCAATAGGAAAATAGGCAAATGGGTCAATGGGTAGATAGAACTTAAATTAGCTAGGGAGTTAATTTCTCTAGCTTTTTTATGTCTAATTCTAGTATTAAAAACAACAGCAAGATTTTTTATAAATACCCTGAGCTCTGAGTTCTGAGTTCTATTAATCAGGAATACCCAAAAGCAAAATCGTGTATTATAATTATATTGTAAAAGATTATTGGAGCGTGATAATATGAAATACACCCAAAAAGCACCAGCCAAAATAAACCTTGCCATAGATGTGCTGAGGAAAAGACCAGACGGCTTTCATGATGTGAAGATGATAATGCAATCCATAGCCCTATATGACAACATAACACTAAAGCCTGTTCACGGAGGCAGGATCAAAGTCACCTCCAACTTAAAGAGTATACCTACAGATAATACCAATATAGCATATAAAACTGCTGAATATATTCGCCACAAATATAATGTAAAAGCTGGAGTAGAAATACATATAGAAAAAAACATCCCAATATCTGCGGGGCTGGCAGGTGGAAGTACGGATGCTGCAGCTGTGCTGAATCTATTGGATAAAGCCTGGAATCTGAAGCTTACCAAGACGGAGATACTGGATGCGGCAAAAAAGCTGGGATCCGATGTGCCTTTTTGTATTACCGGCGGTACAGCCTTAGCCGAAGGATTAGGAGAAAAATTGACTTATCTAAAACCAATGCCTGAATGCTACATACTTCTTGCAAAGCCTGATATGGATATTTCCACCAAAGAAGTATATGAGGGCATAGATATGGAAGAGATCAGTAAAAGACCAGATATTGATGCTATGATTGAGGCCATAAACAATCAGAATCTTTCACAAATAGGGGAAAATTTATGGAATGTATTGGAATATGTAACCATAAAAAAATGTCCACTTATTAAAGACATTAAAGCAAAGCTCATAGAATACGGAGCCTTGGGAAGCGTAATGAGCGGCAGCGGACCCACTGTGTTTGGCATCTTCGAAGATCAATCCCTGGCATATATAGCCTATGACCATATAAAGCAAATGGTTAATGAAATATTTGTAGTTAAGCCTTTGTCCAGTGATTGGGACCTATCTTAACGGGAGGTGAGGAAGGTGAATGCTATTATCTTAGCAGGGGAGAAAAAAGGGGGTAATTCCAATGGCTTGGAAAACAAGGCACTTCTGAAAATTCACGATAGGTATATGATAGACTATGTGATAGACAGTGTAAAAAAAGTTCCCCAGATAGGTAAAATAGCAGTAGTGGGCGAAAAGGACCATCTGGTACCAGCCTTAGGGAATAAAGCAGATTATATTATTCAGGGCACAGATTCTATAGTGAACAACATACTGTTGGCGCTGGAGCTGTTTCCTCAGGATAAGGAAATATTGGTCTTAACCTGCGATATACCCATGATAACCCCTGAAGCATTGGAGCATTTCATAGAAAATGCAAGGGAGAAAAATGTGGACTTATGCTATTCTATAGTAGACAAAAGCATAAATGATGAGAAGTACCCCGAGGTGAAGAGGACCTATGCAAAGCTTAGGGAAGGGCAATTCACTGGCGGAAATGTGTTCTACTTCAGACCTGAGATTAAGGATAGATGCAAGGATTTCATAGACGAGATGCTTAAATACAGAAAAAACCCTGCCAAGATGGCAAAAACTCTGGGAATCATATTTCTATTAAAGCTGTTGTTGGGAATCCTGACTATAGATGCAATAAAGAAAAAGTGCGATACCCTGCTGAATATAAATGCAGGAGTAGTCATATCCCCCTATCCTGAAATAGGAAATGATGTAGATAAAATATCAGACTTAGAATTAGTAGAGAAATATCTATCAGCTTATTAGTGGGAAATGCCCGATTAGCGAAGTTATTTCCAATATATTATTCCTTTAACAATAACATCGGGGACATTCCGCAGCAAGGAATACCGAAATGTATAATATAACCACAGCCTGCAAAATATAACTTAAGGATATTTGCAGAAAGGCTGTGGTTTTTTGTTGCAACAATTCCTCATCATTATAAGAAACATTATGGATCCTACCATATTTATACTGATAGTTTTAATATCCATTTTTGAATTATTTGTTGACAGGCCAGCATTGAAAAGCGAAGGCCTTATCAGAGATGCAAAAATAACAACCTTCATAAGCATAGGTGCGGTTGTATTAGCTACAGCAATGCTTGTCATAGAAAGAATTGCGAGGTGATCCAATGTCCTTATTCAATAGAAGTAAAAAGGGCTCAGAAAAAAAAGAAATAAAAAATAGAAGTACAGATTCGCTTGATGTAAATATTGAAAAAGTAAAAGAAATATTGAAAGATTGCGATGATATTGTCTATAAGGAATTCGTAGTGGGGGAAGAGCAAAAACTAAGATTCACTCTTGTATATGTTGATGGAATGAGTGACAGGAATCTTCTCAATTTGTCTGTTTTGGAAACTCTGATGATTGAAGCCAGAGGAGTGGCACCGGATGCCCCTAAATTTACTGATAAGCTATATGAATTGGTTCGCTATGGAAACATACCCGCTTCGGAATTGAAAGAATCTGAGGACTTGGATGCAGCCATACTTGATATACTGATAGGCGATGCAGTGCTATTCATAGATGGTACAGCAACATTGATAACCATAGGCGCAAAAGGCTGGCCTATGAGAGGCGTCAATGAGCCAAATACTGAGGCGGTCCTCCGAGGCCCCAGAGATGGTTTTGTAGAAACCTTCAGGATGAATACAGCTTTGGTGCGAAGAAGGATCAGAGATCCCAGGCTGAAGCTGAAGCAGATGAGAATAGGGAAAAGAAGCAAAACAGATGTTGGTATATTTTATATAGAAGATATTGCTAAGAAGGAACTAGTGGAGGAAGTATTCAGAAGGCTTGAATCAATTGAAATAGATGCGATACTGGACAGCGGCTATATAGAGCAGCTCA
>ENA-OWOZ01002657-OWOZ01002657.1-bioreactor-metagenome-genome-assembly--contig:-NODE-2657-length-13000-cov-57.218835_pt1 | contig 13000 bp, 9 predicted proteins | sample MGYA00238140_ERZ651804 | MGnify/ENA primary metagenome ERZ651804 (study PRJEB26910, sample SAMN07631232) | bioreactor metagenome | isolation source: Switchgrass digestor | place: USA: Dartmouth... | reverse complement strand
TTGACGATTTTTATAAAAAGTATTTTAGGCTTTCTGAGAAATATGAATCTAAAGCTGAATTGGCTGATAAATGTGCAAAAAAATACTCAGCTGTGATAGTTGGGAGTGACCAGCTTTGGTTACCGGCAAATATTGCCGCTGATTATTATACATTAAACTTCGTACCGGAAAGTGTAAATACAATTGCCTATGCCACTAGCTTTGGACAATCGACTTTACCAAAGGATTCAGCTAAGAAAGCAAAAGTATTTTTAAATCGAATCAAGCATATTAGTATACGTGAGGAATCAGGACAAAAACTTATCAAAGAATTGACTGGCAGGGATGTACCTGTTGTATGTGATCCTACTCTGCTTTTTACAGGGGACGATTGGATGAGTATTCAGCGGGAGGAACCGATTATAAAAACACCGTATATATTCTGCTATTTTTTGGGTAACAATCCTCCGCATCGAGAATTTGCAAAACGTCTTCGAGAAGTTACTGGATTCAAAATTGTAGCTTTGACGCATTTGGATGAATATGTGAAATGTGATATGAACTATGCTGATGAAACACCATATGACATTGATCCTTCGGACTTTTTGAATTTAATTCGAAATGCATCATATGTTTGTACAGATTCGTTTCATTGCTCAGTATTTTCTATTTTGTATAAGCGAAAGTTTTTTGCTTTCCGTAGATATACACGAAATACAAAGCAGTCAACTAACAGTCGTCTGGATACATTGTTTAACTTAACAGGAATAAGTGGACGTATTATGAAGGGCGATGAAAATGTCAGAGACTGCTTTAATATGGAGATTGATTATGAAGAAGCTTATAAAAGATTAGATAAATTGAGAGAAGATTCTTATGCTTTCCTTGTTAAGTCACTTAATGGAAAGTAGTTTTATAAGCAAAGTTTAAAACATTATTATATGATTGAATGTGAAAGATTTATTTTGAATAATGCTTTTCTTATGCCTATTTTATTTAAAATAGATATGTAACAAATATAATAATGCAAACAGAATCTGTTTTAATTAATAAAACAGATGTACTACATTAAAGAATCATGGTTTTATCAAAAAACATTTAAGACTTAATTTTTAAACATTTTATCTAAATAATATGAGAAAGTATTAAGTACATTCTGGGAAAAGGATAGGAGATAAATAATATGAATAATGCTAAAATTAGTATAATAGTTCCGATATATAAAGTTCCAGAGCAGTATTTAAGAAAATGTATAGAAAGTGTTATGTCTCAAACATTGACAGATATTGAAATTTTATTAGTGGATGATGGTTCACCTGATAAATGTGGAAATATATGTGATGAATATGCGAAAAAAGACTCAAGAATAAAAGTTATACATAAAAAAAATGGTGGACTTTCATCTGCACGTAATGCAGGTTTTTTAGAAGCTACAGGCAAATGGATAATGTTTGTGGACGGAGATGACTGGATTGAGCCAGATATGTGTGAAACAATGTATAAGCTGGGAGAAGAAAAAAAAGTCCAGCTTGTTATGTGTGGTATAGTGAAGGAGTATAGCCACTCGACCTATAAATATAAGTTTTATTTGCAAGAAAACAAAATATATTCCGGTGATGAGTGTAAATGGCTGCAAGCACAACTATTAAATTATAATGGTAATATAGCAACGGCTTATAGTAAGTTGATTTCCAGGAAATTGCTTGTAGACAATAACATTTTACATGATGAAAATCTGAGACAGGGGGCAGAAGGATTAGAATTTAATCTTCGACTATTTGATAAACTTGAGAGTGCAGTGTTTATCGATAAGCCATTTTATCATTATATATATAATGATAAATCAATATCTGCATCTCATAATGAAGAAAATCATGAATATGTTGTTAAGTGTTTTGAGAAAATTAAGTATTTTATTGAGAATAGTAAAAATAAAAAAATGCTACTTTCATGGTTTAATAATAGACTTCTATATGTGATTATTACTACAGCAATTAGCGGTTATTTTAATCCGACAAATACGGAGTCTTATGCGGATAAAAAACGTAAATATGCAGCTTATTTGGAAAAGCCAATTATTAAAGAAGCATTAAAAACAAAAAATTTAGCTGGTCTTTCAATGCAGAGAAAAATTGTATTGTGGATGATAAAATATCGTATGTTTTGGATGTTGAATCTAATGGGGATTGTTAGAAAGTGGCAAAAGGAACATAAATAAAATATATTGAAAAAAGGATATAGTAAATTTTTAGATTTATTATGTAGAAGTAAAAGAAATTTTTGGGAGCATTATAGTTTTATCTGGTAAGAGAAGTTGAAATATTGTGAATGAAAAGAAACATTTTTTATAAATTTGATATATGCCTTTGGCACACAAGATATATCACTTATATTAAGTACTTTGATGTCATTAGTTGTTTCTAAGATAGTGGAGTATAAGAATTTGCCTATTAGCAACTTTTTTATTTTATATTAGGTGTGCAAACTTTTTTACATTTAGGAATTAATGATGGGGCATGTTTGAGATTATATGGAAAGAATATAAAGACTTAAGCTATTCAGAAGTTAGAACTAAAATAAAAGTTGTTGCTTTTCTACAAACTATTTTAATGCTATGAATATTACTTATTTCGTAAATATTCATAGATGATTTGAGTAGAAATTTTCAATTATTGTGAGCGCTATGTATGTTGATATATACGACTTTACCTGTTTGTTTGGTTTTATATTTCAAGCATAAATGAAGCAAAATATAATCAATGTCAGTTTTAATTGAGAGGGTATCATTTATACTTATAACAGATATACTACTTTTTACTAAAGCAAAATCCTTTAAAATAATTGTTGTTTTTTATTTATTAGGATAGATGTTAGCTTTATTCTATATAAGCTATAAAGGTAGAGAATTAGTTGTTGCAAATTATGCAAACTGTCTAGAGTATTTGTAACAATTGAATATGATATAATTGTAAGAATCAAACTTATGCTTGCTAGTATAGTAAGTGCCTTGGTTCTAGGCATTAGCCGTATGTTTGATGATATGGCGTTAAAAATAAAGGATTTTAGGGAAAATTTTTGCTTGCCTTTTCACTTACAAATTAATTTTTTATTATTTATATATAAGACAAGTAAGTAAGGTATTATTTCTTGTTTTTCGAAGGTCGACATCAGAACAATTAGTAAAGGTATATAATGTAATAAAATTATGCTTGGCAATGTTACTCTCAACGATATTACTATTCTATATACCTACAATGCTAATTTTGGCTATATAGTTACAAAAATATGAAGTCAGTTTAAGTTATATGGCATTGTTACTACCGCTATGTACATATAATTGCAAAATGTAATTACACTGCAATACTTATTTAAAGGTGTATAGAAAAGATTACTTGGAGTGAATATTTTTGCATTGTTTATAAGCTTAATTTTAATACTAGTTTCAAGTATATATTCTAAAAAGTATTTATTTTACAATTATTTGGCTAGCTATTGCGATCGCAATTAGAAAAGAATTGCTGCAGAAATTGATTTGGCAAAAATGTTGAATTTATGTGTTTGTATAAATTTAATTAAGGAAAGTTTATTAGCAATAATATTTGTCATGGTTACATGGTTTAGAAAATTTCATTTTCATTTGTTTTTCTTTTTTTGCAATATTTTGCATCTGTTTATAAGTGGAGAAAATATTAAAATGCTTAAATGCGCATTTTTAAAACAAAGAGTTTCATAGAGATCAAATATATTTCTTAATAAATAGAATAGTAATGAAGACGGTGGAGGGCGTTGATTTAAGATGGCTAATAAAAAAATTGCAATTATAACAATGCATAATGTTAAAAACTATGGTTCTGCATTACAAACTTTAGCAACTCAAAAAAAGTTTGAATCATTAGGTTATATTGTGGAAATTATTGATTTTGTACGACCAGATTTATCAGAAAAAAATATACTGAATACATATACAATGAAAGATTCCGGAATAAAAAAGAAAATAAAGCAATTAATTTATATACCTACAATGAAGAGATGGAATAAAGTTTTTAACTCATTTTTAAAAGAAAACATTAATTTATCTGAACACACATATTACACTAGCGAGGATTTTGAAAAATATCCGATTAAAGCTGATGTATTTTGTACTGGTAGCGATCAAGTATGGAATAGTAAATGGAATAAGGGATTTATTCCTCAATATTTTTTGGATTTTGCCCCAGAAAACTCGTTGAAAATATCGTATGCATCGAGTTTTGGGAAGGATAAGCTGGATGATTGGGAAAAAGATATGACTAAAAAATTATTGGAGAGATATTCTGCAATTTCAGTTAGAGAAATAAGTGGATTAGATATATTATCAGATTTAGGTATTTCATTTGGAAAATTTATAATAGATCCTACTCTAGCTATGCCATATGAGTTTTGGAAACAATACATAAAGCCTGTTAAAATTAAGGAACCTTATTTGCTTGTCTATCAATTGAATACTAATAAACAGTTTGATAATTATGTGAAGAAATTATCAAAAAGAAAAGGTCTCAAATTAGTGAGATTTTGTAGAAGGTATGACCAAGTGTTTCAAAGCGGAAAATCGCTGTTAATACCAGAAGTTACAGACTTTATTTCATATATAGCAAATGCTGAGCTAGTTGTAACTGATTCTTTCCATGCAACAGCTTTTTCAGCAAATCTAAATACAAATTTCATTGCTATATATCCACCGGAATTCAGTGGACGATTATCAAGTTTTTTATCTTTAGTGAAGCTTGAGTCTAGAAAGTTAGAATCATTTGAAGATTTTGATATTGCAGATAAAAAAATTGATTTTTCTGAAGTAAATAAGATATTAGAGAGAGAACGAGAAAAAGTTGACAATTATTTGAAAGAAGCTTTAATGAGTTTAAAAGAGAATAGAAGTGCTTATATTTGATGTAGTTCTATATTTATTTTAATAAATATAGAACTACATAATATCTTGTTAACAGATATATTGATATATTCTAATATATCAATATTAAGATTAATTCGAGTTTTAGGCATAAAATAAAGAGGTGTGATAATGTGCATAAAATAGTTCTTTATGAAGATAAGAAAGACTGTTGCGCTTGTAGTGCATGTATGAACATATGTCCAAAAAGCGCAATTAATATGGTAGAAGATGAATATGGTTTTTTATATCCAGAGATAAATGAAGGGCTTTGTGTTAGATGCGGTGCATGTTTAAAAGTGTGTGGATTTCAGAATAGTGAACTAAATAGTGTACCAATGAATACTTATGTAGCGGTAAGTAAAAATACTGATATTTTAAAGTCAGCGTCTGGAGGAGTATTTGCAAGTTTAGCAGATGCTGTTTTACGAGATGGTGGAATTGTATATGGTGCTTCTATGGAATATATAGATTCAAAGTTGGTGCCTATGCATATATCTGTAGAGAAGAAAGATGAGTTGCTAAAGTTACAGGGATCTAAGTATGTTCAGAGTAGTATAGGCATGATTTATTCAGAAATAAAGAAACATTTGAAGAGCGGTCGGCAGGTTTTATTTTCTGGTACACCATGCCAAGTAGATGGATTGAAATTTTTTTTAAAAGAACCATACGAGAACTTATTATTAGTAGATATAATTTGTCATGGCGTTCCAAGTTCAAAATTTTTTCAAGCATATATAGAATATATTGAAGAAAAGAAAAAATGTAAAGTTATTGATTATAAATTTAGAGATAAAACAATTGGGTGGGGACTCACGGGAAAAATAACGCTAGAAAACAAAGATGGAAAAATAAAACACAAAATATTTCATTGTCAAGAATCATCTTACTATACATTTTTTTTAAAAAGCTATACTTATCGTGAATGTTGTTATTACTGTAAGTATGCAAGTCCGAATAGAACAGGTGATATTACTATTGGGGATTATTGGGGGATAGAAAAAGAACATCCGGATTTATTACATTTAAATCCTAGAGTGATAGATAAATCTAAAGGAGTATCGTGTTTGATAGTAAATACATTAAAAGGAAAAAAAGGTTTAAAAAAATATGGTTCTGGTCTTCAGCTTTGGGAATCAAGCTTTGAAAAGGTTGCAAAAAAGAATAAGCAGCTAAATTACCCAAGTAATTTGGACGAAAAAAAGAGAAATTTAATTTTAAATTTATTTAAAGATAAAGGTTATTTTGCTGTAGACAAGTTGTTTTATAAGGAAGCAGGTATACATATATATAAGGCGAAAATTAAGAAAATAATAAAAAAGTTTATTAAAAGGTAAGTTTTGCTGAATAAATATAAGATTATATTTGTTTAGATTTTTATTTTGTCCTTCATAAATAATATATAAATCTAAAAATTTTTTGAATAGTCTATCTACGACACCAAATTTTAGTTTCTAGTAATTAACTAAAATTAAAGATAATATTATTTATCTTGTATTTTTTAAGAGTTGTAATAATTTTTTAGTAAAAATAGTGGATTGTTGTGAAAAGTATGATATAATACTTTTAGCTATAAAAGAAAGAGAAATTATATAGATTATTTTATTTGTTTTTTTATTTTATGGAAAAGGAAAGTATAGAGTTATTCAAATCATATACTAAGATTTTATAATTCAGATCAATAATTTATATAGCTTTTATTTTTGCTAAAGATTTAGGGATATTTGCGTATTTCTAGTCAATTATTTATTTATAATTTCTGTACTATCAAGGGGGAAAAATATGTACAAGTCTAACAAACTAGCTTATGCTAATTTAGGTCAATTCTTTCTTGATGTAATTTTTTTGATTCTGTCATATATTGTAGCATATCATATTTCTTCAAATTTAGATAAATTAAATAGAATTTCGGAATTTATATGGGTTCCTATTGTTTTTATACCTATATGGATATTGATTATGATGAGCCTTGATATGTACAATAAGACTACTTTTAATTATAATGACAGGATTATCAGAAATATTTTATTCTCTTCATTTGTTTCCGGAATGTTTCTTACCTTTGTAATGTTTTTCGTAAAAGAAACCATGTGCAGCAAAACTTTATTTGTAAACTTTATAATAACCACTGTTTTTATTACAGTTATTGAGAGAATGATATATATCTATTTCATCAATAAATTCCGCAGCATTAATGCTGCAAACGTAATTTTCGTGGGAGTACCTGAAAAAGCTTTGGAATATGCTTATTATATTAGAAAAACGAATGTAAAAATTAACGTAATAGGTTATGTTAGCATTTATAACAACAAGCCTTTCAAAAGTAAAAAAACCCTGGGATATATAGATGATTTAGAAAATATATTAAAAAGCAATCCTGTAGATCAGGTAATTTTTACATTACCTACAGGTTATGCCGGTGAGTTCGGAAAATATGTACATCTGTGCGAAGAGATGGGGATAACAGTTAAAATGGTTGTTGACTTATATGATTTAAAGATAGCAAAGACTTATATGGAATACATAGGTACTTTACCGGTAATTACTTTCCATTCTGTAAGTGTAAATACTTTTGAACTTGCAATGAAGAGATTAATAGACATTGTAGGTGCAATTATTGGTCTTATTATTACAGGAATTGCATCAATATTTATAGTCCCTGCAATTAAACTGACTTCTCCGGGACCTGCTATTTTTACTCAGGAAAGAGTTGGGCTAAACGGTAGAATTTTTAAGATATATAAGTTCAGGACAATGTATATAGATGCGGAAGAACGAAAAAAAGAACTTATGGAACAAAATGAGGTATGCGGTGGATTAATGTTTAAAATAAAGTCCGATCCTAGAGTTACGAAAGTTGGTAAGTTTTTGAGAAAGACAAGCCTTGACGAGCTACCGCAATTTTTTAATGTATTAAAAGGAGATATGAGTCTTGTAGGAACACGACCACCTACAATTGATGAAGTAAGTAAATATGAAAATTATCATAGAAGGAGAATAAGTTTCAAGCCTGGTCTTACTGGGATGTGGCAGGTAAATGGAAGAAGCAATATAACGGACTTTGAAGAAGTTGTAAGTTTAGATACTCAATACATAGATGAATGGTCATTATGGCTGGATATTAAAATAATTTTGAAAACTATATTGGTTGTATTAAAAGGAAAAGATGCTTACTAAATTCATATATTTTATTTTAGTAAATGAATTTAGAATTTGTTTGATATAATTACCTTTGTTTTTTATTATCAAAGTAAAGGTTTTTTTTTGAAAAATATTATTTTTGCAAACTTTTATTGGTTTTAATATAATAAAATAGACAAAATAAACCATATATAATTGACATTAGATATAAGTAAAAATATAATACTAGTAGTTATATATGAGAAATTTTGTCAACAAAAAATCAATATATTAGAGAGGGGAGTTTATTTATTAATTGAATATGGAAGCTATGAAAAAGAAAAGAAGAATTATTGCTATTATAGTTTCTTTACTTATACCAATTACTTTTTATATAGGGGACTTTTATTTTACATCTAAAATACATCATTTTGAAAAATATAAGACTGTTGAACCAACTGAAAAAGAGTACGGGCATACATTATACAAATGTAAGCATTGCGGTATGATAAAGAGTGATAATTATGTTGAACCGACAAGCTACTTAATGCCTAATATTGTAATTAATGAGGTATGTGGCGCTAATGATAGCCTTTTGCCTGATGAAAATGGTGATTGTTTTGATTGGATAGAGTTATATAATCCTACTGATAGAACTATCAATTTATTGGGATTTGGATTATCAGATAAAAAGACTGATTTATTTAAATATACCTTTGGAGATGTTGAAATTAAACCAAAGGGGTATTTAGTTGTATATGCAGTTGGAGATGAAGTTTTAGAAAGCTTTGATACAAATATATTATATGCTAATTTTAAGTTGACTTCAAAAGGCGAATCTATATATCTTACACTTCCTACTGGAAAAATTATAGATAGAATAACTTACCCAGAATTAAAAGGTAATGAATCTTATAGCAGATTTGAAGTAAATAATGAAGTTGTTTATAAAATTACTAAAGGAACTCCGTTGGAAGAAAATAAAGAATTTGTTACTGTTAAACCTCCTGTTTTTTCTGCCAATTCTGGGTTTTATAGTAATCCGTTTATGTTATATTTGGAATCTGAGTCTGATACAGAGATATATTATACTCTAGATAGTACAGAACCGAATAAAAATTCAATAAAGTATGAAGGACCTATTTTAGTAAAAGATGCGACTCCTAATGAGAATGTTTATCGGATGAAAAAAGATACAACTATTTATAAAGAAAAGTTTCCAAATGAATTAGTTGATAAAGCAACTATTATAAGGGCAATTGCTTATGACAAAGATGGTAATAGTAGTGAGATTGTAACAAAAAGTTATTTTGTAGGATTAGATAAATATAAGAATACTAATGTGATTTCTCTAGTTACAGAACCAGATAATTTATTTGATGAAGAGAAAGGTATTTATGTTAAAGGGATTGATTATAAGGAATGGGAACTTGGTAAAAAAGAAGGCGAAGCACCTTTTTTGAATTGGAAAAATAGAGGATTTCTTTGGGAGAGGCCCGCAGAAATCAGTTATTTTGATAAAGGGAATTTAGTTCTTGAACAAAAGCTTGGCATAAGAATACGAGGTGCTGGTTCTCGAAACTTTCAACAAAAAAGTTTTAATGTGTTTGCAAGGAAATTTTATGATGGTAATAATAGGTTATTGACTCCATTATTTAATGAGCTATCTTTCCAAAAATCATTTATTTTACGTGCATGTAACTATAAAGAGGGCTTTTTGCAAAGTTTAGTTTCTAACCGTAGTATATCAACGCAAAAGTCAAAACCATGTATTCTTTTTATAGATGGTGAATACTGGGGTGAATATCATATATTAGAGAGGTACAGTACTCACTATTTAGAAGAGCATTTTAAAATAAATAAAGATAATGTTAGTATTATAAAAGGTGAAGCACTTGAATCTGGGGAAAAGAGTAGTTTGGATGATTATAAGAATCTATTGTTTTTTATAAAAATTATGATATGTCAGTACAACAAAACTATAATTATGTATGTGAGAGAGTTGATATTCAAAGTTTAATTGATTTCTATTGTACTAATATTTATCTAAATAATGTTGATTTTTCGTATATAAAAAATACCCAAATTTGGAGAACTGAAACAAAGTCTAGTAATCTATATGAAGATGGCAAATGGCGATGGATGTTGTTTGATTTGGATTTTTGTATAGATAAAAAAGAAAAAGGGGTTAGATATACTTACGATTTTAATACATTTAAAGAGGATTTTCCATACACATATGGAATTTACGAAGACCCTTTTATAACTAATTTAATGAAAAACGAAGATTTTTGTAAACAATTTGTAAATACATTTATGGATCTTGCAAATTTTAATTTCAATAAAGATGTGGTAATAGAAAAGTTATATAAAGTGACAGATAAACCTGACGATTCAATGATAGAGTTTTTTGAAAAAAGATTTGAATACATTACCAAATATATGGCAGAATTCTTTAAATTAAAAGGTAAATTGACTAATGTAACATTAAATATCACTACTCCTGAACAAGGCACTATTAAGTTAAATACATTACATGATAACATTAAAAATGGCCAATGGATCGGCAAATATTTTACCGATTACGAAATAAATGTTACAGCAATTCCTAAAGAAGGATATTCTTTTGCTGGTTGGAAGATAGAAGGGGCAGAAATTGTTGGAGACAAGAATTCTCAATCTATATCTGTTAAGCTTATTGACAATCAGAATTGCACTATTGAGGCAATATTCAATAAAAAATAAAGGTAGAAGGGGAGAGAAAAGAAAGTGATAAATAGAAAACTAGTTTTAATTACAAGTATTTTAATGGCTTTAGTCTTAGTAGGATGTAGTGAAAAGAAGCAAGAGGTAGTGCAACCTAGTGAAGTTGTTCCGGGAGCAGTTAATGCAAAAATAGTATTTGATAATGATAAAGTGAATGCTGATAATATTGATGGATTAACTGTTGGTGATAGAGAAGTAAAGATTACAAAACCAGGGTCTTATACGTTTAGCGGAACTTGGAATGATGGACAGATATTAGTTGATGTGGGCAAAGAATCAGAAGCTATATTAGTGTTAGATGGAGTAAACATAACAAATACAAAATCAGCTCCAATATACATAAAAAGTGCTGAAAAAGTAAAAATTGAATTGGCTGATGGAAAAGAAAATGTTTTGACCGATGCTGAATTTTATGAATTTGCTGATCCTCAAGAAAATAAACCTAATGCTTGTATTTATAGCAAAGATGATATCACTATAAAAGGTAATGGAAGCTTAATAGTTAATGCAAATTACAATAATGGTATTGGGACAAGTAATGATTTAAAAATAACCGGTGGAAATATTACTGTTAAAGCATTCAATAATGGTCTAAAAGGTAATGACAGTGTGACTATAAGCGGCGGTAATATTGATATTACTGCAGAATCAGATGGAATTAAGGTAGATAATACAGAGGAAGCTCATAAAGGTTTTGTTAATATAACCGGAGGTAGAATAAAAATAAAGGCAAAAGATGATGCAATAGACAGTACAAGAAGCGTTACTGTTAATAATGCGGATGTTAAAGTAAGTGTTGGTGGCCAGAATGTGAAGTGTGAAGGTATTGTAAATATAGCAGAAGGCTGCTTAAGTAAAATAGAAGCTGAAGAGTAAAAGATTCAATTGCAAGAATTAAAATAGTTACATACTGCTTGGAACACGTTTAGTAAAAGATAAACCTTTACCTTTTCTTATCTAGGTAAAGGTTTTTATGTGTTTTTTATGAAATAAAATATGAAAAATTAGTTTATATTTATAACTTCTCTTGTAAAACTTATATATTTTACAATATAATAACTAATTAGAGAATAATAAATCATACTTATGTTTTGCTTGAGATACAGTATTTATGAGGGGGTATATGTATGTTATTTAAAAAAATACGAAAATTTTCTGCCATAGTACTTACATTGGCTATGTCGCTATCTGCATTTAGTACAAGCTATGCACAAACTTTATTGGTGTCCACTAATAAGGTTCATTGGGCTCAGGAAAAGATGCAGAGATGGTATGATTTGGGTGTAATTAGGGGAGATGAAAACGGAGACTTAATGTATGATGCCTACATCTCAAGAGCCGAAGTTGTAACAATAGTGAACAAGGTATTCGGATTCCAATCAAAAGCATCACAACAGTTCAGCGATGTTGAAGAAAATTCCTGGTATGCGGATGAATTGCTAAAAGCAAGACAAGCAGGATATTTAAAAGGATATGAAGGTAATATTGCAAAGCCTGAATCCAAGATTACCAGGGAAGATACTTCTGTAATTATTTTACAGGCATTTGAATTGGATACTTCCGATTCAGACAGCTCTTTAAATTCATTTAAAGATGCTAAAGATGTATCCCAATATGCAGTTGCAGCAGTTGGGAAACTAGCGGCTGATGGTGTAATTAGAGGATATGAGGATGGAAGTTTCAAACCGAAAGCAAATATAACAAGAGCTGAATTTATTTCAATTTTAGACAGCCTTGTAACATTGCTGTGTAATACTCCAGGTACATATGAAAACAAAAATATTTCCGGGCATGTGGTTATTAGTAATCCTTCAGTGGAATTAAAAAATTCCACTATAAACGGTAATTTGCATATTACAGAGGGTATAGGTAATGCCGGTGTAACTCTAAATAGCGTAGTAGTAACTGATACTACCTATATTTCCGGGGGTAATGATATAAAAATAATTGATTCAGAGTTAAACCAACTTGTTGTTAACAGTGAAGACTCTATCAATAGTCTTTCAATTAGCGGAAAGTCAAATATAACTAAACTTGTATTGAACAGTCCTGTGAATATAAGTGTTGATGAGAAGAGGATGTAAAGAAATTTGTGTATAGATGATTGAATGTTCTCCTTCTTGGCAAGGATTAATAATAATAAAAGCTAAGGAGGAGAACTTTATGTCAACGTTAACAAAAGAACAAATCAAACAATTAGTTCGGGAAAAT
>ENA-OWOZ01002656-OWOZ01002656.1-bioreactor-metagenome-genome-assembly--contig:-NODE-2656-length-13004-cov-3.819138_pt1 | contig 13004 bp, 9 predicted proteins | sample MGYA00238140_ERZ651804 | MGnify/ENA primary metagenome ERZ651804 (study PRJEB26910, sample SAMN07631232) | bioreactor metagenome | isolation source: Switchgrass digestor | place: USA: Dartmouth... | reverse complement strand
CCTGCTTTGTCTTTCAGGAGCAATCGTACATTATGTTGTCCTTTTATCATCTTATAGTCTACCTTATGAATTATCTCTCCTGTCTCAGGATTATAAACCGCCTTAAGCTGTACATTGTCCATCATAAATCTTATGGAGCCCGGATCTATACCTGTACCCTTATCCTTAACCTTTATGACTATTTCCGCAGGCTGCTCAGCCAATTGTTCATTATTAAACGGCTTAACTGCTACAACTTCAGGATTGTAGATATCCGGTCCTTCTTTATACAGGGCAGTAAGGTTGTCAAAGTATACTATACCCTCTGTCTTATTACCTTCTATAGGTTCTGCTATATATACCTGTTCAAAGGCGATAGGGAATTTCTCGTCTTGAGGGATCTCTGCATATACATACTTCCATCCCTTCCAGTTGAATCCTCCCTGCTTTGTGAAGTCAACAATCTTCTTTTCACCTGCACTGTTTGTATAAACACCTCTTAACCAATGTCCGCTACCATCACCATATGCCCATAAGCCTATTTCTAAAGGTTTACCTGGAGCTTTCATGGGTGATTTTAGGTTTACATAGGCTGCAGATGTACCTTCTTCTCCAGTTGTCATATTATATTCCAGCTTCAATGCTCCATTGCCCATTTTCACAGGTTCTTCACCAGTTACAGTTTTTCCTGCCGCCGCTGCTCTTATGCTGCTTACTTCAATGCCTTCCAAGCTTTCGAAACTCTCTAAAACTACCGGTGTATTTCCAATTCTTGCTTGGGTGCTTGCCACTACTTTATCCAGCTTGGCAACAATGTTTCCATCTGTTTCAGTTTTACCAGCGGTGAATACGCCATTTTTATCAATAGTTCCTATATCATCAGTGACATGCCAGCTTACAGCAGATGGGCTTATGACTATTTCCTGACCCTGCTCATTATATGCTTTAACCTGCAATTGAACCTTCTGGCCAGGATCAAGGCTTACATAATTATTTAATATCTTAAGGGAAGCAACCTTATCGTATACCTGCACCTCTATCCTGCTCTTGGTCCCTCCAGAGGAACCTTCTATATAGCCCTTGCCTGCTTTAGAAGCAGCGGTAAATACACCTTCTTTATCCATTTTCCCTATACCGGGACTTAATTTGTAATTAATAGCATTTGATGCCACATCTACTCTGTTAAAATACTGGTCCAGTGCATAGGCTGTTGGTGTAAAAGTGCTGTTCTTATATATGTTAAGTGTATTCTGATTAAATCTCACATGAAGCGGCTTGGATAGTGGTGCATAGGATACAATCTGAATGGAGTTGGATATATTTCTTTCCCTTCCATCAGAGGGAGAGTTCACAAGGATAGGTCCAAAGTTTCCCTGGGTTCTCACAATCATGGAAGTTGATCCTCCTCCGTCGAGATTAAGGGCATTCTCTATTCCCTGATTAAGCAAAAAGTTGGCAAACTCATTGAGAGTCATGCCGTCACTATACCCATTCTGTCTGCCATCTACTGTTACCATAACTACTGTACCGCCTTTAATACCTATAGCGGTTCTTGGATGTCTTTTTGCTCCATCAGTAATCTTTGCAATCTCATCTGTTAGTACCTGATTATTCTTTAACAGTCTAGTATTGCCTGATACGGCATACTTTACATTGTCTCTATTGAAGCTCACATTAAAGCTTATTTCATCGCCTTCCTTCAGTTGATTAAGGAATTCGGCGGCTTTACCATGACCAGATAGCACTACTCCATCTTCAGGTATTTCTGAATTTCTCACTTCTTTAGCTATTGTATGTACATAACCAGTGTATGTTTCGTTAGCCTTTATAGGAAGATCAATTCCTTTGACTACAACTTCCGTTCCACTGCCCATTGTGTTTGTAAGGCTTGCGAAGGCTGGAGTATACAGTATAAGCTGATTATCCCATCTAACTCTATTTACTCCTACTATAGGATAAGTTTTATCCTTTATATAAGCAAATGCATCCATCTGCAATATATCAATAAAACAATTGCCTTTATCAGTTACCCCAAAAATTTTGCTTTCTGGTAAAGCAGTTTTAACTTCTCCATCTACTATACTGGTGCCTGAGGGGAGACCTCTCAACTCGTTGGTATAAAAAAAGTCACCATTTATGGCACCTATAACTCTGCTGTTTTCACTGTACTTTTTTTGTGCCTGTTTCGATACAGACTCGGTACCGACAGCTTTTCCATTATCTGAAGTCTCAATTTTTATATATTGATTCCCTATTATGGTTTCTACCATATTAATTCTGAATGTTCCACTTGGAGTCGTCCAGGTTGCATTCTTATAATGGGTGTTAGGGCCTACCTGCTGACTGGTCTCCTTATATTCATCTACAGCATCTCCATAGAGTATAGTTGAAAATAGGAGAGTAAAGGCCAGCAACAAACTGAGAACCCGTTTTGCTGTAAATCCTTTCTTCATATAAATTACCTCCTGTGCTTCAATGATTCTCTTCTATTGTATCATTAATATTAGACGAGTTATATTTCTAATTTGTTACAAAAATAAACAGCCTTTTCAGGCTGTTTACAAAATCCTTAATTCTCATTGAGGTTAATATCTGCAAGTAGAACTCCACTAACACTGCCTCCCTCATAGATAGGCACCGATACGGTTATATTATAATGATTCGTGAGTATGGATATGTATTCTTTGCTTACATAGATTTCTCCTTGTATAGCTTTTTGGAAAAATTCTCTTGCGCTGCAGTTTATTTGTCCATCTGTAACCACAGGATTTGAGTAAATTATTCTCCCTTTATCATTTACCAATGCAATTAATTCCACATAGTTCAGGGTTTTCTGTTGCTCTTTTAAAAGTTCTTTTCCTTCATCTTCATCCATCTGCATAAGACCTTGTATTTTACTGGTGTTTATTAGCATTTCCTTTACAGTTTCTACCTTAGTCTTAATATCATCAGTTATAGTAAAGCCTTTTATGAAATTGCCTATTATCGTTCTGCTGTCTTCAATGGCGCCGCTTAAGTTTATTATGGAGTCATACATGGTTTCAATTATTGATAGCTGTTCCTGGGTAGAGGCAGTTATTTCTTCAACTACTGCTGCGTTTTGCTGAGTTGCATCGTTGATGTTTTCTATGGCATGTGTTATTTCATTCAATTTCGCTTTTTGCTCTTCAGTCAGATCTACAATGGCTTGTGCTGCGTCCATATTCTTTAAAACAGCTTTATTTATATCCTCAGATTTCTTAAATGCTTTTGCAGCATAGGCCACATTGTTTTCTACAATTTGTGTTTCCGTTTTAAGGTTAGTTGATAATTCGTCAATTTCCTTTATTATTCCTTCAATGAGTTCCTTAATCTTCTTAGCAGAATTAGATGAATCATCCGCCAGCTTGCTTACCTCTCCTGCTACTACAGCAAAACCTCTTCCCGCCTCCCCGGCTCTTGCAGCCTCTATTGAGGCATTTAAGGCCAAAAGGTGAGTTTGAGAAGCTATAGATTCTACCGCTTCAGTTATTACGCTTATCTGCTCTATTGAATTATTCAGCTTTAACATGTTCTGAAGTACTTTGCCATTATACTCCTTAACTTCTTCTACCTTTTGAAATGCTTCTCTGAAGCTTTCGAAGCTCTCATCAACAACAGCCTTTGAATCTTTTGCTGTATTTAAGGATTCCCATGCATTCTCATAGATATTGTCTACTCCACGAGTGAATACATCTATGCTTTCCTTTACACTAACTGTTGAATCAGCTTGGCTGTTTACTGCTTCTGAAATATTCTGTATTGTTGAAGCTATTTCACTGGCTGTAATCCTTAGATTCTCTGCTTGCATCTTCATAGCTTGAGATTCTTTTGTAGTCTTTTCCGATAGATTGACATATTGCCCTGCCAGGTTTCTTATTTTGTCAAGGTATTCATTAAACTTCTGACCAATTCTGTTTATAGCTTTGATATTAGTTTTCTTTATGTTTATATTCAATTGTCCATTTACAATTTTGGTTAGATTTTCATGTACTCTCCTGGCCCCAGCATTGATAGAATAAATAAGAGCTATTTTCAAGGCTATAAGAGCTGCAATAAATACTGATAGTAGAATCAAATTGTCTCTCATAACAATTGCACAAAGTCCAAGTATTATGCTGATCAGTATATAGCCTGTCCAAAGGCTTATCATATACATACCTCCCATTAATTACTAACCTATATCATATTATACTGCTTTTAGTGTTAATAATAAACCATATAGAAGAGAATTCGACATTATTTCCCGGGGAATAATACAGAATAGTTCAAAAAAGAATAAGGGACATCACGATGCCCCGATTTATTGCGTATTCTCAGCGGAATGTCCCGAATAAACTCTACATTTTTGGTTTATGTTTAATGGATGAAGGACTTACTATTCCTGCAATATTCACTCCATGGTCAGCTATTCTTTCAAGATTTGTTACAATATCTAAAAATACTACTCCAGCATTTACATTACATTCATTATTGTTTAACCGTCTTATATGGCTTTCCCTCAGAGTATCTCTCAAGTCGTCTACCATATTTTCATACTTATCTGCTTCCTTAACCTTCTCCTTATCATCATTCTGCAAAGCAGCGAGTGAAGATTCTATTACCTTATCAACTACTGTAAATATCTCCTTCATTTCCTTGATTGCTGTATTTGAGAATACTATCTTATTATCAACCTTAAACTGAGCAAGCTCAACCAAATTCTCAGCATGGTCGCCTATCCTTTCCACATCATGAACTGTATTAAACAAAGCAGCAACTCTCTTTGATTGTTCCGGGCTTATAGCCTTATTGGAAACAGCCAGTAAATACTCAGTTATCTTTCTTTCTAAAGCATTTATAGCTTTTTCATTAGTGTATACTTCTTCTATTAGCTTTTCGTCCCCATTTAATATTGCATCCACAGACTTTTTCACATTGGCCTGGGCAATTTCAGCCATCCTTAATATCTCTTTTATTATCTGAACAACTGCCACTGAAGGAGTCTCAAGAATTCTCTCGTCTAAGTATACAAGCTTGGTTGGGTCATCTTCCGCTTTGCCTGGCATAACTTTGTTGACAAAAGCAACAAGCAACCCGGCAAAAGGTAACTGTATAATTGTATTTGTCACATTGAATAGTGTATGAGCATTAGCTATCTGCCTTACTGAATCTAATGAGGTCGCTTTAATAATATCTGTTACTGGTCCAAGTATTATTAAGAATATAAAAGTTCCTACTATGTTAAATATAAAATGCATCAAACCAGCCCTTTTTGCAGTAAGATTTGCTCCTATAGTTGCCAATAGTGCAGTAACGCATGTTCCTATATTGTCACCAAACAAAATTGGCAATGCTGCCTCTATAGGAACAAGCCCCTGAGAAGCCAACGCCTGAAGGATACCTATGGTAGCACTACTGCTTTGAACTACAGCTGTAAGTATGAAGCCTGCGAACACTCCAAGTATCGGGTTATGCTGCAAATCAACCATAAACTGAGTGAACTCGGGTACATCTCTCAATGGTTTCATTGCGTCACTCATATAATTCATCCCCATAAATAAAAGTCCAAAGCCCAAAATCAGTTCGCCTATCTGCCTACGGGATTTCTTTTTACTAAACAATATAAAAGCTGCACCTATGATTAGTGCAATAGGAACAATATCATCAAACTTAAAAGCAATCAATTGGGCTGTCATTGTAGTACCTATGTTAGCTCCCATTATGACGCCTACGGACTGACTAAGATTCATTATACCTGCGTTTACAAGACCTACTACCATAACTGTGGTTGCACTACTGCTTTGAATTATTGCAGTTATTACTGTTCCTACCAAAACAGCTAATACTCTGTTTCGTGTGAGGATTTCAAGCAGCTTTTTCATCTTGTTGCCGGCAGCCCTTTGTAAGGCATCGGACATGACCTTCATACCGTACAGAAATATGGCTAAGCCTGCAAACAAGTTTATCACCATATTAAAACCCAATGTTACACCTCCAAAAAAAATATGCCATCATAAGTATATAAGTATATAAACACAAGTACAATAGCAAAAATCAGTATTTAGAGACAAAATAACCAATATTTCGTTCAAATAGTCCCAAATACTTATTTTGTCCCCATAATAATCTAAAATCTTATTACTTGTCTTCTCATCCCCACATTCAAAACCAAGCCAATAGCTATCATATTGGTCAGAAGGGAACTGCCTCCATAACTTACAAAAGGCAAAGGAATACCTGTTACGGGCATCATTCCTATTGTCATACCAATATTCTCCAATATGTGGAACAAAAACATGGCCATGACACCAATACAAATGTATTTTCCATAGCTATCTTTAGATATTTTTGCTATATATATGCATCTCATAATCAGAAGCATAAACAGCAGTATTATTGCCACAGAGCCCACAAGCCCCAGCTCTTCTCCTATAACCGAAAATATAAAATCTGTATGCCTCTCAGGTATGAAACCAAGATTATTCTGGGTGCCCTGGTATAATCCCTTACCCCAGAACTGGCCTGAGCCTACAGCTATTTTTGATTGTATAACATGGTATCCTCTTCCTAGAGGTTCCATTTCCGGATTAAGAAAAACCAGTATTCTTTTTCTTTGATAGTCTTCAAAAAAATAGAACCAAAGCAGAGGAAAACTGAGCACTCCTAAAACCCCTGCACCTAATACATACTTATAGCTTATTTCTGCCGCAAAAACCATAAACACAATAAAAAATACAAATACCAATGCGGTACCAAAGTCATTTTGAAGCAGTATCAAACCAACTATGGGAATGATGTACAGCACTATAGGTACAACACCTTTTATTGTATTCAGAGTCCCTTCTTTTTTTTCTAAGAGCTTGGCAAAGGACAGTATGAAGCCTATCTTTACAATCTCCGAAGGCTGAAAATTAACAGGTCCGAAATCAAACCAGCTTTTGGAACCCTTTACCTCTTTTCCGAATATTAAAACTGATACTAATAGAATTATACATACTACATATATTACTTTATTCATTTCTCCAAAGGTGTTATAGTCAAAAAACAAAGTAATCACCATTGCTATTATTCCCAGTACAAAAGCCACACTTTGGATCTTTACATATCTTAGTGAACCACCATGAGCAACTCCTGTAGCACTTGATATGGCAAGAAGACCTGCTACAAAAAGCAAAATAACAGAAATTATTATTCCCACATCTATATTCTTTAACAATTTTTTATCAATTACACTATCCCTTTTCATTGCATCAGTCCTTTGTATTTACTACACATACAATTCTACCACAAAATTATAAGATTTCCATACTGTTACTTTAAACCAGCAAAAAAAGTTTAAGCCACCGAGTTGCTCCTCTTTAGCTCACCCGGTGGCTAATTATTCAAGAATATCTAAACCCTGCATATTCTTCCTTTTACTATATCTATGCACATGATCCAATAACCTCTTCTGCCACTCCTCGTTCTTTTATAATTAGTAAACCCTCTGTACTCATAGCATGGTCTGCAAGCCTCATGGTATGGTCCAGGTATACCTATATAAACATATCTTATTTCTCCTCTTCTATGTTCTACACCTAATACACAGTTTTCAATATTTCTGCCATTAGTTTCTGATATGAATGGATGAGACAAAGGCATCATTGATCCATTCATTGGTATTATTACATCATTTAAAAGTGACAGCCTTCTTCCTATTCTATACCATCTAATGCCATACTCACTATAAAAGTCATCAAATCTATCCATGTTTTTAATAGCATTAGACAATCTATTATGGACTTTGTTCTCACTCATCTTTTCCTTTTTGCTATGTCTTTGGGTTATTTCTGCAGAATCAGTCAAATTGCTCATATCCGATTCGTGGAAAGAGTATCTCTCCATATTCACTGGTTCCTCATAATATAAAGGTGCTGGTTCTGCTCTCATTTCTATATCTTCCGCATCTCTGAACTGGGTTTCTAAGGTCGTGTCTCTATATTCTTCATCATTTTCAATAATGTTCGTCTCTCTTTTTACATCAGACACATCTAACCCTTTATCTTCTACATTATAGTAAATATTCTCAACCAATCTATCGGATTCTACAAAATCAATACCCGCCGGCTTCTTAGTTTCCTCAGGCTTTCTCACTTCTTCCATCTTTTCTTCCATTTCTTTGTGCCATTCTACTTCAATTTCTTCTATATTTTCTGACCTTTCTTCAGAATCTTCAATTCTAGGCTCTTTAATTTCTACGATTTCTTCTTCTCTTACATCTTCAATTTCAATAATTTCTTCCTGCCTTACCTCTTCAATTTCTGATATATTATCTTTTTTTATCTCCTCAACTACTTCAGCTTCTCTCATCTCTTCTTTTTCTGGAATATGGAACTGCTCCTCGTCAACTCTTACAGGTTCCTCACTTTCCCTGTCTATAGTCTTTACTGCCTTTTCTTCTCTCCCTTTACTGTACCAATCTCTCCATGGTATGCTGTCTCTGCCTGCATATCCTGCCAATGGTACACCAGATCCTGCAACAACTAAAGCACCAGTAAATTCACTTATGGGGATGTTGCTGTTATAAACATTGTCCGAATCCAACTCAGCATAAAATTCTCCCCTACCGTTGTTATCCATTCTAAAAAGTCCAATATCTAATATAAGTTTTTCCTTTGGGGCTAAAAGGTTAAGTCTATACTTGGATTTCTCGTCTGATTTCATATTCTGTATGAACCCGCCGATTTTTACTTTATTCTTCTTTATTTCTATCTTTACATAACCGGTAGGTATTTTGCCGGCTGTCATCTCATAACCCTTGTCCTCTTCCTGCAATATTATGAAGTACCTTTTGTATTCATATCCTAAAGGCACAAAAGCCCCCTCCCTTCAAAAATTGTCATTACTAATATATGTCTGGGAGGGGCAATTGTAGACTACTTTTTTAAAAAAAGGCTTATTTTATTGCTTAGTTCTGCAAATTCATCCATAGAAAGAGTCTCTCCTCTTCTCTTGGGATCAATATGACAGCTTAATAATATTTCTTCCATGCTTTCTCTATCAATCTTAATATCGCTTCCCTTAAGAGCATTCAAAAGAGTTTTTCTTCTTTGTGCAAAGGCAGCTTTTATTACTCTAAAGAAGAGAGATTCATCTTCCAAAGAAACAGGAGCTTTTTCTCTAACCTTCATATGAATAACTGCCGAATCCACTCCAGGTACGGGCATAAAAGCCTCCGCAGGCACTATAGCTGCTAATTCCGGTACTGCATAGTACTGAACCGATAATGTTAATACCCCATAGTCCTTGCTCCCAGGGGATGCTGTAATGCGCTGAGCAACTTCTTTTTGTACCATAAGGGTTATGGATGATAGATTTAATCTTTCTTCCAAAAGCTTCATTATTATTGGTGAGGTTATATAATAAGGAAGATTTGCCACAACTTTTGCTTTATTATCTCCAAAGCTTTCCTTCAACAATTCTTTCAGGTCCAGTTTCATTATATCGTCGTTTATCAATTTAAAGTTGCTATAACCTGACATGTTTATATTTAGTGCTTTGATTAGATCCTTATCTATTTCAACAGCTAATACCTTGCCTGCTCTTTCACATAGCTGCCTGGTTAAAGTCCCGAGCCCAGGACCTATTTCAAGAACCATTGAGTCCTTATCTATATCAGAAGTTTCAAGTATCTTCTCCAACACAGTCTTATCTATAAGGAAATTCTGACCATACTTTTTGGAGGCTCTAATATCAAATTTCTTCATTGCCTCTCTTGTGGCATCAGCTAAGCTATATTCTCTCATTTCATACCCTCCTGGCTGTTTCTATTGCCCTATAAAATTCTTCTCTTGTTATTCCATAATTATTCAGCCTATTTAGAAACTGTTTTGCATTAGTATATCCTATACCCAGGATTTTTCCAATCTTTGCCCTCATTTCAGCCGCATCGGGACATCCCGATAGTCCATTGGATATCATATCTAGTTGTGTGAATTCCTTTCTATTCTCTTTTACTTCGTACCTAGCCATACTTAGTGCCTTTATGATACTCTCAGGGGATGCATTTTCTACTCCTACATCCCCTTCCTCCATAGCTTCTTCTCTAGGTATAAAGGCATGCTTCACTTCTGGAATCCTGTCTCCTATTATTTTTCTTATTTTCTCCCCCATGAAATCCGGATCTGTAAGTACTATTACTCCCCTTTTTTCAGCTGCGGTTTTTATCAATCTTAGGGTCTCCCCTGTGATCCCAAAACCGCTGGTTATTATTATGTCTGCATCAACTGCCCTTTTAACAGCAGCCGCATCATTTTTCCCTTCTACAACTATACACTCTTTAATCAATCTTCTTCCCCCAAAATTGTTCATATTCTTTGTAAACTTTAACTTCAACATCAGGGACATACCGCGACAATGAATAACCGCGTAGCAGAGCAAAAGGACACACCATACAATGATGTGTCCACCTAACCTTGGTAATCTGTAACTACAGCATCAGGAACATTCCTCGGCAAGTCATGACCCGCCTGAAGGGTTGCGTCCCCGCACCATAGACTATTAAAATTTATATTTTGGTTTATCCAGTATATATACTTTTATTTTTCTTTTCCCATATTTGGCTACATCATCCGGGGATTCAAAGTACAGGTCTATTCTGTTTCCTTTTATGGCGCCGCCTGTATCTGCTGCCAATGCTTCTCCATAACCTTCTACATAGAGCCAGGTCCCCAATGGTATAACCTTGGGATCTACTGCTACTATTCCCGGTCTTACTCTAAGCCCGGACCTGGTTATACCATACTGCGGATGATCCGGATGCTTGCCTGTGCTGGCAAAGGTTGCATCATAAGCAGTGGCTACCATTTCCATAGCTTTAACAAAGCGTGTGACAGTGCCTCTCGAAGAAACCAATGTGGTTTTAGTTCCTTCTTCTATAACTCCTGCTACAGGCTCCTGTATTATTTTTTCGTCAATAATTTCTCTTTTAGTTTCTTCTCCATTTTCATAAACTATTTTAATAGAAGTTTCTTTCTTTCCATCCTTGCCTTTCGTAATAACTCTTGCAAGACCTTTTTCAAGGTTTTCGTTTTCTTTTATTTGATTTTCAAAAGGTATGGTTTCTGTCTCGGTTATTATTCTCTCTTCAACCCTTAGAATATTTATATTATCAATGTTCTTAATAGGTGTATCCATTCCGGGTTCTACTTTGTCTAGTATACCGAGTGTAACACCTGCTTCTTCAATTGCTTCGCCAACAGTTTCAGCAAGGGTATGAAGCAGTATATCTCTTTCCTGAGTTATTATCATTATAGGCTTTGCTCTTTTTATTTCTATCCTCATATGGTCAGCAAGTTTTTGATTAGGATTTACTGCAAGTCTGTCGTCAGAACCTATTTCAATACCTTTTTCTGCAATAACTTCAGCCACTGTAGACTTAAAGGTACTGATATTTATCTCCTGATCCCCGTCTGCAATTACTATATCCTTCTTCACTATATTATAAATAGTTAATGCAGCCAAAACCAAAACAAGAACAGCTAGTATGGCAGCTCCTACGTAAACAGATTTCTTAAATCTATGTTTAAGCTGTCCATTTTTATAGTGCCATTCCTTCTGGGAAGAAAATAAACTTCTTAGCCTGGGAAAGTTTATTTCCATTAATTACCCTCCTTCTTAATCAACAAGCATATTTTATAATTTTTTATCCCAATTGTCAAACTTTACATATTTTTATGCATAGTCCTTAGTATTCTGTACAATTTTTGGAGATTATATACCATAATATTATTGATGTATGATATAGATTACACTTATTGATAAAAAAGGTTGGTAAATTTTATTTAAGCAGCTTAAATCTTAAAAAGCCGCTTCCCGTTTTCTAATGTTATTTGGGCTATTTCTTCAAAGTCCATATCTCTTAAGGCAGCTATCTTATCCGCCACATGTTTCACATAACCCGGATAGTTTCTTTCTCCCCTGTGGGGTACAGGAGTAAGATAGGGGCTGTCGGTTTCTATTAGTAGCATATCCAAGGGTACTTGTTGGGCTACTTCTACTGTTTTTCTGGCATTTTTGAATGTGACAGGCCCGGATAATGATATATACATATTCAGCTTAAGACATTCTCTCATCATCTCCACACTGCCGGAGAAGCTGTGAAGTACTCCCCCTACTTGCTTAACTCCTGATTTTTTCAGGATATTCATGGTATCTTCGTGGGCATCCCTGTCATGAATTATGACAGGAAGACCAAGCTGTTTAGCAAGATCTATCTGCTCTGCAAATCGCTTTTTCTGGACATCCCGGGGAGAATGGTTATAGTAATAGTCCAGACCTATTTCGCCAATAGCTCTGACCTTATTATTCTTCTCTGCCAGCTCAGCCAGTACTTGGCAGCTATTTTCATCCATTTCCGAAGCATCGTGGGGATGAACTCCCACTGAAGCATATATGAAATCATATTTCTTAGCCAAGGCTATGGCCTTTATTGATGTAGCTAAATTACTGGCTGCATTGAGTATGAGCTCAACTCCTTCTTCTTTGCACTTTGCAATGACAGAGTCTCTGTCACCATCGAATTTGCTGTCATCCAAGTGGGCATGTGTATCAAAAAGCATTTAGCTGACCTCCTTTTGCGTTGCTTAGAGTATTACTCTTGGGTCTAGTCACTAGTCTCTAGTCTCTGGTCACTGGTCTTTTATCTTTGAGTATTCCTCTGGGGTTTTTTTGAGGAACACGGATTATCACGGCTCAATCCACGGATCAACACGGTGAGGTATTATTAAAAACCACTAAAAGACACTGAAGATTCACTAAAATACACTAAAGGGTGAGTACGTTGCCTAGTGCATTCCTTTTGGTTATTTGCTCCTTTCTAGTATACTATAGTGCCTGATGAATAAACATATGTGCAGCTCACAAGGTTATTGATTTTGACAATGTAGTTTTCTAAGCTACAGTGTCTAGAGAATAAGCATATGTGCAAGTGAACATATTTATTGATTTTGCCAGTAACTCTTAGCGAAGTATCCTTAGAAAAATCG
>ENA-OWOZ01002651-OWOZ01002651.1-bioreactor-metagenome-genome-assembly--contig:-NODE-2651-length-13024-cov-4.084730_pt1 | contig 13024 bp, 14 predicted proteins | sample MGYA00238140_ERZ651804 | MGnify/ENA primary metagenome ERZ651804 (study PRJEB26910, sample SAMN07631232) | bioreactor metagenome | isolation source: Switchgrass digestor | place: USA: Dartmouth... | reverse complement strand
AGACCTGAAAGAAGACAGGCTTTAGGTTTAAGTTAATAAAAATAGGGCCCTTTGTGGGCCCTATGTTATTCATTACCAAAGAATTTGCTTCCTATCCATAGTCCTGCCAGAAAGGAAAGCAATGAAGGTTGTTTTTGATTAAAATTTATATTTTTAACATCACTTAATCCTAAAAGTGGACCGCATTTAATGATGAAGATATACAATCCGATTAGGAAGCCGATCCAATAACCTACAGTACCAAGTATTAGCTCACCAAAAAAACCAGTAAGCATCCCAAAAATTGATCCAAAAGCTATGACTAAAGTCCAGAGGAACAGTTTTATTAACCATTCAAAAACAATCATTTCAATCCCCCCCTTGATGAAATTATATCATCAAAGGGGATGACCAGAAAACGGAATTGTTGTCACCTCCCCAAGCCTATTACAAAAAGACTTTAGATAAATTGATAATTGATCTGGAAAAGTTGAAAAATCACAAGCATAAAATTGTGTTACTTACGGAAGGCGTGGAGGCCACGGGTTGACATGGGGACGGGGTTGTTGTCACCCATTGTTACATAATTTTTAGGGGACGTGACACGGGGACGGGACGTGACACGGGGACGGGGTTGTTGTCACCCATTGTTACATAATTTTTATCTGCCCAACTTGGCCGGATTTTGTTATAATCTCATTAAGAGAAATTTCGTTCTGCCGGGAGGGAATAAGGTGGAGGAAATTCTACAAAAAATACTTACGGAAATTACGGGGATAAAAGGAGAAATAGCTGAAATTAAAGAAGAGAATGCCGGTATCAAAGCAGAACTAGCGGCTATTAAAGAAGAGAATGCCGGTATCAAAGCAGAACTAGCAGCTATTAGAGAAGATAATGAAAGCATTAAAGCGGAAATTGCTGGAATTAAAGGTGAAATTAAGGTTCTTAAACGGGATGTAAATGATCTTAAAGAAAAGTATGCCACCTTAGAAAAACGGTTTAATGAAAAATTTGCGGCCTTAGAACGAGAGCAGAAAGAAATGTTTGAAATACTTCTTGAGCGGCAGAAGGAATTGTATTTAATTTTAAAAGCCTGGGAGGAAGACAGGCCTATTACGAAAAAGGCTTTAGATAAAATGGAAATTGATCTAGTTGACACGGGGACGGGGTTATTGACACCTTTTATTATTCACGCTAATCTTTTGGGTAGGGGGTGATAGTTTTGCCACGGGGACCGAGGCTTAGAAGTGAAACGGGTATATATCACATAATAATGAGGGGCATAAATCGTCAGAATATTTTTGAAGAAGAAAGTGATTGTGAGCGGTTCATTGAAACACTGCAAAGATACAAGGAACATTGCGGGTATAGTCTTTATGCTTACTGCTTAATGGGGAATCATTTGCATTTATTACTTAAAGAGGGTATAGAGCCGTTAGAACAGGTGATGCGCAGAATCTGTGGCAGTTATGTTTACTGGTACAATAGGAAGTATGACCGGGTGGGAAATCTATTCCAGGATAGATTTAAAAGTGAGCCTGTTGAGGATGAAAAATATTTTCTCGTGGTATTAAGGTATATCCTTCAAAACCCTGTAAAGGCTAGAATAGTATCATCTGTAGGAGATTACAAATGGAGCAATTATAAAGAATTTTTAACTGAAAATATTATGACAGATGTGGATTTTGTTTTTGCATTATTCAATGAGGACCGGGAGTTAGCTAGGAAGAGTTTTTTAGAATATGTTAATACTCCTAACGAGGATATGTGCCTGGATGTAGAGGAAAAAAGAAGTATTACCGACAAAGAGGCGCGAGAAATAATCACTCAATTTTGTAAGATTAATCATGCAACGGAACTGCAAAAATTTGATATACCGACGAGGAATTTTTATATAAAAGAGTTAAAAGAAAAACATAATTTGTCTGTTAGGCAATTAGAAAGGTTGACCGGAATCAATAGAGGTGTAATTGCCAAGGCAAGGTGACAACAACTCCGTCCCCGTGTCACTCCCCAAGCAATGCTGGCTCAGGCTAACATGCAATCCCAGGGAGTTTTACAACTTCTCAGATAATAAAATATCTTTAATTATAAAGGGTCAGAGGAAATTTCTCCTACTGACCCTTTGTTTATTTTCGTTAATAAACGGTTTTTGACTTCTCTTGTATAATTTAATAATTTAATTACTCCTTGGGAGCTAACTTTCCTTTATAATAACTTTCTGAAAGATACAAAGCACCAATGGGATTATGGGCCAGGACGCGGTCTTTGGCGGAAAAGACGGTGACAGGTGCTTCGGAGTATTTAAAAAATAAGGAATCATGTCCTACGCACAGGTTTAATAAAATATTAAATTCCGTTTTGGCTTTGTTTAAAAATTTAGCCTGGCCGATGGGGTTACACATGGGTTCAAAGGTGCCCGGTCTTACTTTTTGTTCTTCGGTAATGCCTAGATTTTCTTTGGGTATACTGCCGTTTTTACAAACTACGGAGTCAACCTGGAAACCATGGGCGGTTAGGATTTTGTGGAGGATTTTGGCTTCGTTACGGGAGCCTATACAAAAAGCTAACCCTAGATGTTTATAGCCGCATTTTTTTGCGAAATCGATAATTTCTTCTAAGCGGGATTTTTGGCAGTATCCTTCGGCCTCAACTAAGGAAGAATTGTAGGCTAATTTAAAATTTTCCGGCTCTTGATAACATTTTAATGTTTCTTCTACCTCAGTTTCGCGAATAGGACAGTTGGCCGGCATTTTATCTTTGTTTTCAGTCCGGCAGACATGGACGCCGCAAACAGCACAAGTATACATTTAACCAACTCCTCAGCTTTTTTTTATATAATAATAGTACTTTTAATATGAACATATGTCAATTAGAGTATAGAGTATGGCTGGAGTTTTTAAATTTTGATTTGGCTAAATTTGATTTAAGGTTTAAAATATTTAATAGGTAGAAATTAACACAGTCGGAGGAAATAAACTGTGGATTTAATCTTTGGAATGCTCTTTTCCTTTATCGCTTTAATCTGGGCTGTTTACAAGAATATTTTTATCGGGCTGCCTTTGGTTTTAATACTATTTATTTTTGCTTTTCTGGCCTGGAAAAGAGGATATACCTTAAAAGAAATTGTGCAAATGTCTTACTTAGGTGGGAAAAAGTCTTTTCTGGTGCTTGAGATTTTTGTTTTAATCGGTGCTATCACGGGAAGCTGGCTGGCTGCGGGAACCGTGCCGGGAATTGTATATTACGGCATTAAATATATGCCTCCCCAGTTTTTCGTTCTTTTTGTTTTTTTACTTAGTTCTTTAGTATCCTTTTTATTGGGTACGGCTTTAGGTACGGTAGGAACTATCGGGGTTTCTCTGATTTTAATGGCTCGCACCGGCAATGTTAATTTAGATTTAGCGGCAGGAGCGATTATCGCCGGAGCTTATTTTGGGGACAGGTGTTCCCCTATGTCCTCCAGTGCCCATTTAGTTGCCAGTTTAACGGGAACGGATATTTATGAAAATATTAAAAACATGTTTAAAACAGGAGGAATTCCTTTACTCCTTACCTGCGGTTTCTATCTGTTTTTTTCTGCAATTAAACCTCTGAATATTCAGGAAAATACCATTACAAAAGAGATTATAAACGTTTTTGAGATAAGTTGGTTGGTACTATTACCGGCAGTAGTGATTTTGGTTTTAGCTTTATGGAGAGTAGATATTAAAATTTCCATGTTTGTAAGTATTTTGATAGCTCTGGTTATAAGCCTGAGTTTACAGAACAACGATTTTTTTGCCAATTTGGGTTATATAATTATGGGTTTTAATTTGCCTCCTGATAATACTTTGGCTCCTATTATTAAAGGAGGAGGCATAATCTCCATGGTAAAACCTTCTTTTATAGTCTTTACCTCTTGTTGTTTAACAGGTATATTTGAAAAAACAGGGATGCTGGATAATTTACAAAGTTTCATTAACAAAGCCAGGTACCGCTGGCAGTTATTTGCTATGACCGGTATTTTCAGTGTTCTGACCAGCATTTTTGGCTGTAGTCAGACTATTGCTGTTGTCCTCACTAATCAGTTGGTGGAGAAAACCTATAAAAAAAGAAAGGTGGATCAGTATAACCTGGCTTTGGACCTGGAGAATACAGGAATTGTGATTGCGGCGCTGATTCCCTGGAATATTGCCGCTTTAGTGCCGACCACCACTTTAAATGTTAGCCCGGTAGGTTTCCTCCCTTATGCAGTGTATTTATATCTCATTCCTTTATTTAATTTAATTAGCTTGAAAATAAAAGGAGATTCCAAGGGCCTAAAGGCCACGGGCAAAAAAATTTTATATAAGATGCCAAATAATAGGAATTATAAACTTGGCTAAAAAGTAAAGTACGGCTAAAAGGCTGAGGAACCAAAACAAATATTTATAACCTATCCTTGTTTTCTCCATATTTATCTTCACCTCGAGTATATTATCCGGAAATCTTTTAAAATATATACAGTAAAAAAGGCTAAGCTTTAAAGCCTTAGCCTTTTATATTTTTTATTTTTTTCCCTTCTTTAAGTCCCTCTAGTTGGGGATTTAAGATTACTAAGTCACCTGCCTCGAGGCCTTTTTCAATAACAACATACTCATTAGTGGCAAAGCCTTCTGTAACAGGTTGGACCCGGGCCTTTCCTTGCCGAACAACCCAGAGGGCAGAGCCGCTTTCATAAGGAAATAAAGCTGTTTGGGGTACTACCAGTTGATTTTCCATTTTTTCGGTAGTAAATTCTACATCCAGCTTGGAACCGGGTATTACCCGGTTGTTTGTGTCAGAAGTGAAATCTACTGTGACTTTTACCCTTTGCTCCTCTAAGCCTAAAGGGGATAACCTTTCCGTAGCCGTAGGGGAAATTTCGCGGATAATACCGGGGAAAGTAATCTCCTGGCCTTTTCTGTCTTGGATTAAGTTTACTTTCATACCTTTTTCTAAAAAGGTTACATCTTCTGCTAAGACATAGACTTCTACTTGATAAGCATCTTCTTGGAAAACGGTCATTAAGGGTACTCCAGCCTTGGCCATTTCGCCTATTTTCCCGGCTAGGTTAGCTACCGTTCCCTTGGAAGGGGCCGTTAAGGTACCTTGGTTTATTTGGTATTCTAAATGTTGAATCTGGGCTTCTATGGCTTCTATTCTACCTGTATAAAACCGGGCAGTTCCTCCTGAGCTTTCCTGTTCCTGAAAGAGGCGTAAAGTTTCTTTTTCCTGTTCCAGGGCAAGTGCGGTTTGCCTTACTAATCTTTCTGCTTCTTCCAGCTCTTTTTTAGTAGCCGCACCCATTTTATACAGTTCTTGAATTCGCTCCAATTCCTTTTCGTAAGCGGCTAGATCTAATTCAATCTGCTTTATTTGTAGCTCTAAATCTTTAAAGGTTTGTGTTTGCTCCCCTTGGATACTGGTCAGTTGTCCCTGTAATTGTTGTAATTGAAATTGCAAATCGGTAGTATCCAGAACGGCCAGTACCTGTCCTTCTTCAACTTTTTGTCCTTCTTTGACAGGCAATTCAATTATTTTGGCATTGATTAACGGGTAAATGGGTTGTTCTATTTGGGGAACAATTGTACCTTCTTCTTTAAAAGTATTGGCTATGGTTGAAGGCTTAACTTCTAACAGCTCTGTTTCTATACTCCCGCTTAAATTGAATACTATAAACACCAAGATTACACTTAAGGCTAATCCACCCCAGATTAATTTCCATTTTGTTTTCATGTTCTGTTCCCCTCCTATTCCCTTTCTTTCAGCACTTCGACTAAACTTAATTTTTTAATTTTTCCCGCTGCTGCCTGTTGAGCCAGCCAGATGGAAATAGCGGTAATTATCAGGGCCAATAGATAAGAAGTAGGGCTGATAACCACCGGCATGGAAAAAATATCACTTTCGATAGCCTGGGCTATACCTGTAAGCATTAACTTGGACATGGGTATTCCCGCTATCATAGCTCCTAAACCTAAAAACCACTGTTCAAAGGTGGCTACGGACAGGACTTCTGCTGGCGTCATCCCCAGAACCATCATAGAGGCCAGTTCTCTGCTTCTTTCAGAGACTGTAATTACCGAAGAACTATAGATAATGGCAAAGCCGATGATCACACCTATTAAGGCATAAATGTAAATAAAACTGCCGTAAGAGGCCATCAATTCCTGTAATTTTTTAAAGCTTTCCTCTTTTGCTTCAATACTGGCCACCAGAGCACTTTCCCGGTATTTTTCTTTAAGGGGGATTACCCTTTCTTTCTCTGTAGTTAACATAAAAGAGGTGGCCAGAGGGCCTGCCTTGAGAAACTCCTGGAGAGCATTAATGTTCATATAAGCATTAATACCTACATACTGAGGGATGATTCCCCTTACTTCTACCTGTTTAGTTGAATCCCAATCTTCAATAAGGGGTGTATCCACATTAAGCTTAGTACCTAAAGAAGCATTCAAAAGAGAGGCCAACCTTTCCGAAAGGAGTATCCCCTTATCAGGTAGTTCTACGGAGTTGCCTTCTGCGTCTAAAATATTATAAAGGTGGCTGTTTGGGGGAAGACCCAGGATAACCACGTCTTTTTCCAACCATTTGTTTTTCAGGGTCACCGGAATCTCCGCCATTGGTTCTGCTCTGTTTACTCCCGGAAAGGAGGACAGCTCCCGGGATACGGCTTTAGCATCTACCGATTGGCTTAAAGAAATCTTTAGGTCATAAACTTCTACCTTTTCGTACTGGTCGAAAAGCATTTTTTGGATAAGGTCGTTCATGGACCAGGTAAAGGCTGTAATGGCGAAACAAAACATGATTCCCACAAAGATAAAGAAGCTGCGGCCTTTATTCCGGGAAATGTTGCGGACGGCCATCATTCCCTGGACGGTAAGCATATTCCAAAAGAAAGGGATTCTTTCCAAAAGTATTCTCCTACCGGAAGGAGGGGAGGGAGGCCGTAGGGCTTGTGCCGGTTCCAGTTTTAAAATATTTTTACATCCCTGATACCCAGCCCCCAGGGCAAAGGTTAGAGAAAGGACTATACCTAAAATTAAGTATAAAATGGAGAAATTGTCTGGTGCTTCAGGCATATTAAAGAATAACCGGTACATGGAGGTAAAAGGACCGGCCAGGATGATACCCAAAATTCCCCCGATAAAGCTGCTTGATAAAGCGATAACCAGGGGATAGGACAGGTAATGAGAAAGAATTTCTCCCCGGGTATAACCAAAGGCCTTCAGAATACCGATCTGTCCTCGCTGTTGTTCGATTAATCTTTTTAAGGTAATATACAAAATCATGGCGGCGATACCTAAAAACATGACCGGCATAACCCGGGCCATGGTTTCCAGGGAGGTTATTTCCATTTCCAGTAAGGAATGGCTTACCTGGTCTTTTCTGGGGATTAAACTACGGAGACCGTAAGGTTTTAATTTATATTCTAAGGTATCTTCAATATCTTCAAAATCTACTCCCGGTTCTAAAGAAAAAACTAAATCATTATAAACCCCGGTAACGAAAATTTTTTCCATGATTTCAATGGGTACAAAGGCAATACCAAAGGTTTCTGGTGAGGGATATAAGTCTGCTGTAGTTCTTAAAGCATAGATAAATTCAGGACTCTTTCCAAAGCCTACCACTTTCAGCTCTCTGATTTTACCATTGGCGATAATCTCCAGCTTGTCATTTAATTTTAAGTTTTGAGCTTCAAAGAATTTATTATCAACCCAGATATTCATGGCTTTATTGCTTAAAGGAGTGCCTTTTTCCAGGAGAAAGTCATTTAAGCGGTTTTCCTTGGACGGGTCCATTGAAACAAGACGCAGGTAGATGTTTTCCTGGCTTTGGGGTGCGTATACCTGCACATCTTTGACTATTCGTCCTTCAATTTGCTTAATGCCTTTAATATTTTGCAGGTTACCGATTGCGCTAAAAGGTAAAGCTTCTACCTGGGCAAAGCCATCAGCGAAGTTTTGTTCTGTGTAGAAGCTCTTTTGGGATATTTTCAGGTTATCGACAACCAAGGAAAAAGCGGTAAAAACCATAATTCCCAAAATCATGACCACAATGCAGGCCAGATAAGTGCCTTTATTTTCTTTTAAATCCCGGAGCATTTTTTTTCTCAGCATTACCAGGTCACCTTCTCGGGAGGAAGTGGATTGGGGTTGTGTTCGATTTTAACAAGGCGCCCGTCTTTAAGGTAAAAAATACGGTCAGCAATTTGGGCAATTGCCGTATTGTGAGTGATAACCACTACCGTTTTGCCATAGGAAGTAGAAAAGTCTTTGAGAAGTTTTAGGACTTGAATACTGGTGGTAAAGTCTAAAGCTCCGGTTGGTTCGTCACAGAGCATGATTTGAGGGTTTTTAGCCAATGCTCTGGCTAAAGCTATCCGTTGTTGTTCCCCTCCGGAAAGTTGGGAGGGAAAATGGTCAGCCCGATTAGCAAGTCCTACTTTTTCCAGTAGTTCCTTGATAGGTAAAGGGTCTTTAGCTATCTGAGCCGCTAGGTTAATGTTTTCATAGGCGGTTAAATTAGGCATTAGATTATAAAATTGGAAGACAAAGCCTACATCATGGCGACGGTAGAGGGTTAGCTCTTTACTGTTCGCCGTATGGAGAGGTTTATTAAGGTAATATAATTCACCGGAGGTGGCCTGGTCCATGCCGCCGATAATATTTAAAAGGGTACTCTTTCCCGAACCGCTGGGACCTAAAACCACCACCAGTTCTCCCTTATATAGTTCAAAACTGGCTTCCTTTAAAGCTTCTACTTTTACTTCACCCATTTGGTAGGTCTTTGTTAAGTTTTTGGCGACCATGATCGTTTCCATTAATTTACACTCCTACGCAGTATAGTGGCTAGTTTTTAGTGGCTGGTGGCTAGTATTACGACCTTCAGTCGATAACGACCTTCGGTCGTATGATTAAGGGTAAGGTTGAGGTTGAGGAGGTTAAAGTATCAGATTAAAGACCCAATAATTAGCCCAGACTTAACCTCAACCTTCGCCGTCAGGCGAAAAAAATTAGTGTTTATCCGTGGTTATAAATTCTAGTCACAAGTCACTAGTCACTATCTTTATAATCATCTTAACGAAGAAGATTCTGTTTTGCAATAAGTTTTGTAATTTTTCGATTGAAAAATTACAAAACTTTTAGTAACCTTAAAGAGGAGGTGAGTTTAATGGACGGCTTTCAGCGCCGCAAGGAAGAAAAACAAGCCCGGATTTATCAGGCTGCCCTGGAGTTGTTTGGAAAGTACGGGGTAAAAAATGTTAAAATAAGCGAGATAGCGGCGAAAGCAGATGTATCACCGGTTACCATCTATAATTATTACGGAAGTAAAGACGGTCTCTTGCGGCAGGTTATTTTTCAATTTATAGTGGAAAAAGGGGAGGAGTATAGCGCCCTTATCCATAAAGATATTCCTTTTCCGGAAAAAATAGAAAAGATCATTTTTAATAAAAAAGAAACTGCGAAAGGCCTCCATCCTGAATTCATTCAGTCTGTGGTTTCTAAAGACCCGGAAATTAAAAAGTTTGTGGAGGATTTTTATAAAAATAAGAGTTTACCTATGGTTATGGAAATTATTGAGCAGGGAAGAAGAGAGGGGTATATTAATAACAATATTTCCAATGAAACAATCCTGTTTTATATGGGGATGTTTTGGGAGGCTGTAAATCGGCCGGAATTATTTTTAGAGGAAAATAAATCGATTCAGTTAGAACTATCCGAACTGTTTTTTTATGGGATAGTGGGACCGGGATGGAAAAAAAGCTAAAGCTCAAAGGCTTTAGCTTTTTTAACATTTTGGACCGGCATTTTTAATTTCTTCGGGGATGTTGGAAAACTTGGCAAAGTTTTCTGCGAATTTACAAGCTAATTCTTTAGCTTGTTTTTCATAAGCTGTATTATCGTTCCACATATTTATAGGATTTAGGATTTCATCAGGAACATGGGGACAAGACTTGGGGATATATAGATTAAATATAGGATGCAAATAATACTCAACATTATCCAGTTCGCCATTAAGAGCAGCTTTGACCATAGCCCTTGTCAAAGGCAAGTCTATTCTTTTGCCTACTCCGTAGGGACCCCCTGTCCACCCTGTGTTCACTAAAAAGACGTTTACTTGGTGTTTTTCAATTTTTTCTCCCAGCATATTGGCATATTTTATAGGTGCATAGGGTAAAAAGGGTTCGCCAAAACAGGCGGAAAAGGTTGCTTGAGGCTCTGTGATACCTCTTTCGGTTCCGGCTAGTTTACTGGTATATCCTGAGAGGAAGTGATACATAGCCTGTTCTTTAGTTAATTTGGAAATAGGCGGCAACACCCCAAAGGCGTCAGCAGTTAAAAAGATTATTGTTTTTGGTATACCTGCTGTTCCCCTTTGTACCGAATTAGGGATAAAATCAATAGGATAACCGGCTCGTGTATTTTCGGTAATACTGCTGTCATCATAATTTAAAATCCTGGTTTCAGGGTCTATAACAATATTTTCTACTACCGTACCAAATCTAATAGCCTGCCATATTTGGGGTTCCTTTTCTGCAGAAAGGTTAATGGTTTTGGCATAGCAGCCACCTTCAATATTAAAGACACCTTCTTTGGACCAGCCGTGTTCATCATCACCTATTAAGTACCTGTCAGGATCAGCAGAAAGGGTGGTTTTACCGGTTCCGGAAAGACCAAAAAACAGGGCAACATCGGAATTTTTGCCTAAATTAGCAGAACAATGCATAGGTAAAACATCCCTTTGGGGTAAAAGGTAATTCATGAGGCTGAAAACGGATTTTTTCATTTCACCACAATAAGAAGTTCCCGCAATAATAATCAGCTTTCGCGTAAAGTTTAAGACTATTGCGGCTTCTGAATTTACTCCGTCAATTTCCGGTTCACACTTAAAACCAGGTGCGCAAATTAAAGTATATTCAGGTTGGAAAGAGTCCAATTCTTTTGGAGTAGGTCTTCTTAACAATTGGTGGATAAAGAGGTTTTGATAAGCCAGTTCATTAATTACCCTTATATTAACCTTATAGTTAGGGTCACTGCCTGCATATCCATCAAAAATAAATAAATCTTTTTTTTGCAGATAGGCTGTTAATCTGTGATAAAGGCGGTTAAAATTCTCCGGTGAGAGTGGTATGTTCACTTTCCCCCAGGCAATTTCTTCGTGTACTTCAGGTGTGTCTACGATAAATCTATCTTTGGGAGACCTACCGGTATATTTTCCGGTAAAAGTACAAAATGCTCCATTGGCTGCCAGTATTCCTTCCTGCCTTTTCAGTGCCTCTTCAATTAACATTGGGACTGGAAGGTTTCGGTAGGTCTTTCCGGTATTGGTTATACCCAGTTCTTCCAAATTACTGACGTCTAATTGCATTTTCTTCTCTCCTTTGTGTATCATTTATTGTTTTTTATGGAATATGTGATGTAATATTTCGTAATATAACCTTTAATAATATAGCATTTTTTTCTGAGAAGGTAAACCATAATTAATAAAAATAAGCCAGTGCTTTAAGCCTGGCTTTTTTTCTATAGTCAAATTAATAAAATTTTTTGGAGTTTTGATATTCATAGACATCCATTAAGGCTTCTCCGAAACGCTGGAAATGCACTACTTCCCTTTCCCTGAGAAAACGGAGAGGGTCTTTTACACAGGGGTCATCGGTAAGGTTAATTAACCATTCATAAGTGGATCTGGCTTTTTGTTCAGCGGCCATGTCTTCGTACAGGTCGGTGATGGGGTCCCCTTTGGCCTGAATATAAGTAACGGTAAAGGGGTTCCCGGCAGCGTTTACATAAAATAAAGCCTTATCATGATCAGCATAGTACTCGGCCAGACCTGCCTCCTTAATTTCCTCAATTGTTGCGTCTTTCATTAATTGGTAAACCATGGCAGCGATAATTTCCAGGTGAGCCAGTTCTTCAGTGCCGATATCGGTTAAAAGGGCTTTAGACTTACCGGTAGGCATAGTGTATCTTTGGGTCAGATACCTAAGGGCCGCTGCCAATTCACCATCGGCACCGCCGTACTGTTCAATAATCCATTTAGCCATTCTAACATCTTTATTTTTTATCTTAACAGGATACTGAAGTTTTTTCTCGTAAATCCACATATTTTATTTTCCTCCTTTCTATTCCTTTATTCCCAGGGCCAGGGCTCATTGACCCATTGCCAGGGATATTTACTGGGTGCGTAGCCGAAATTTGTTAAGGGACCATATAGGGACTCATACATTTTTTTCAGTTCTTCATACTTGCGGGCAAACATGTTGTAGTCAGCCAATGCTTGCTGGTTTGTAGGATTATTATCTAAAAACAGGTTCAATTCAACCAGGGCGAAGGAAACTTCCTGCAGTTCCCTCATTAATTCACAACGTTGTCTATCCACCTTCACTACCTCCTTTATCTATCTTTTTCTCTATAAGGCATATAAAGGTTAGGGAAAATAGTTCCGCGCATCAATGCTTCTCTTAAAGGGAAAAGTCTCACATAGGGTTGACGGGGTATATAGGCTCTGGCTAACTCGCGTTTTTGCATGCAAATCACTCCCTTGCAGTAGTCTAAAAATCTCTTCTATATCATATTATTCCTGGAGTTATCTCAGTTGTGAGTAAAACACAAGGTTTTTCAATAAACGAAAAATTTTCCGAAATTTTAAAATAAAAACTATAAGAATTATTAAATTAACTCGGAAACGAAATACAACAATTATGAATCTATTTTTTCTTGAAAATCATGTTAGAATAATATATAATAGTCACAAAAATATAATTCTTTTCAGAAAATTTTAAAAAAGTTAATTTTAAATGGGGGGTGTATAAAATGATTAGAATAGGTGGTCAACTTTTGCCATTTTACGAAAGGGTAGCAGTGCCTAGAAGAGAAAGGTCTGCTACCCGATTTGTTTTTAATTGTAAAAGTTTTAACAAGCATTGCTTGTTGAAAGGGATAAAACCTAAATGTTTAAACATTACGTAATGTATACAAAAGGGGGAGGAGAAGGAGATGAATTTTTTTGAAAAACACTACTTTTTACTAAGAAAACTCCATGT
>ENA-OWOZ01002650-OWOZ01002650.1-bioreactor-metagenome-genome-assembly--contig:-NODE-2650-length-13025-cov-46.146123_pt1 | contig 13025 bp, 16 predicted proteins | sample MGYA00238140_ERZ651804 | MGnify/ENA primary metagenome ERZ651804 (study PRJEB26910, sample SAMN07631232) | bioreactor metagenome | isolation source: Switchgrass digestor | place: USA: Dartmouth... | reverse complement strand
CCCATCTTTGTAAATCATATATACCGCTTTCAACCATCCTGGCCAAATCTTCGAGAGACAATACCAATTGGGCAAATACATCTGAGCCATATCTCAGATTAGTACCATGTGCTTTTGCATTTTCTATACTATGATCAAACCGGTAGACATCTCCTTTATATTTGAACTCAATCCAGGAAGAGGTTCTATTCCAGTCATAATTGTAATCTTTGACACCAAACCGTTCCATTACCCGTTTGAGTTTCTTTTCATAAATGTCTACTGTGGCATATTGTTTAGCCATTATTCATTCTCCTCTTTCCCATGATAGAATGAGAGATTTTTATATAGAACGTCGTCATTCTGCAGTTGCTTACATAGAGGCTGGATATTTTTAAGTATTTCGATATCGCGATATAAATTAGCTATTTTAAGTTCCGAAGTAGTACCATGTTGTTTTGTACCCAAAAATTCTCCAGTACCACGAAGCTCCATGTCTTTTTCTGCTATTACAAAGCCATCGTTCGAGCTTGTCATTACTTTCATCCGCCCAATAGCTTCTTCGCTTGTACTCTGGTTATAGAGAATGCAATAAGATTCGTGCTGACCTCTTCCTACTCTTCCTCTTAATTGATGAAGCTGGGCAAGACCAAACCGTTCTGCATTCTCTACAATCATTACTGTAGCATTAGGCACATCGACGCCAACTTCAATAACTGTGGTTGATATTAAAATATCTACCTGGCCAGCAGAGAACCTGTTCATTACATCTTCTTTTGTTTTAGTATCCATTTTCCCGTGAATCACTTCTACGGCCAAATCCCTGAAATCGTCGTTGGCTATCTTGTTAGCCAGATCTACCGCTGATTGTGCTTCTACTGTTTCAGAATTATCAACAAGCGGACAGACAATATAAACCTGTCTTCCTTGGTATACCTGTTTCCTTATGAAAGCATTTATACGCTCACGCATATTTTCTGTAACAGCATATGTTTTGATTGGTTTTCTTCCAGGTGGGAGCTCATCTATAATGGAAATATCAAGATTCCCATATAGAATTAACGCCAGGGTTCTTGGTATAGGAGTTGCAGTCATAACTAATACATCAGGACTTGTTCCCTTATCAGATAGTGCATCTCTTTGCTTAACGCCAAATCTGTGCTGTTCATCTGTCACGACAAGACCGACATTGTTAAACCTTACCCCTGATTCAATCAGTGCATGAGTACCGATAACAATCTGCGCTTTTCCTGTCCTTATGTCTTCCAGGATAACTTTCTTCTCTTTTAACGGGGTGCTTCCAGTTAAAAGAGAAATTTCAATATTCTCATTTGCCAGAAGTTTTGAGAAAGATTTAAAATGCTGTTTGGCCAGAATCTCTGTTGGCGCCATGAATGCACACTGATATCCACTTTTTACGGCAACGAGCATAGACAGTAATGCTATAACTGTCTTGCCGGAACCTACATCTCCCTGTACCAGTCGATTCATTCTCTTTGGAGACTCCATATCTTTTCTTATCTCATTGAATACTCTTTTTTGCGCATTAGTCAATTTAAACGGCAGACGGTTAATAAAGTCATCTACTTCCTGGGAATGATTGCAGACAACATATGATGAAGCGGATGACGTTGGATACTGTTTCATTATTGACAACTGCAGATAGAATAATTCCTGGAAAACAAGTCTTCTTCTCGCCTTTTCTATAGATTCCTGGGATGCAGGAAAGTGAAGATGCTTCAGCGCTTCCTGCAAGCTACATAAATTATAGTTTTTACGGATATTATCCGGTATCGGATCTGTTATCTGGCTGTATAACCCTTTAAGGGCGTCATAAATCGCCTGCCGTATTGCGTTTTGGGTAAGGTCTTTGTTTGCTCTGTAAACTGGTACTATCTTAAGCATATCTTGAGGATAGCCGTAAGAAGGAGATGTCATTTCCGGATATCTGAACTGGCGTTTCACCCTGCCGTAAAAGACAATTTGATCTCCGTAACGTAGTTTTCTTACTCTCGGTTCGTTAAACCATGAAATCTTCATTATACCGGTATTATCCTGAATGTGTACCGTATATAATGTTAATCTCGGGCGGATGGATTTCCACTGTACGTCTTCTATTAATGTACCGTATACAGAGCATACATCACCATCTTGTAACTGTCCAATTGGCTTTACTATTGTTCTGTCCTCATACCGTGTCGGGTAATAGAATAACAGATCCATCAAGGTGCTGATGCCAAGTTTCTCGAAAGCCGTCTTTTTTACTTTTCCAACCCCGTTCAATACAGTTACACTATCTGTTAAGGTCATTTATTAAAACCCCTTTGGTACTTATTTTACATCAACTCTTTTCCAAAGCAGTTCTGCTTTTTTGGGATTTGGGGTGTAGTTTTTGAGCATGTTCCTCTCTGTTTTACCATCTTCCATTTTGTCATAAGGTATATTCCACTTGCTAACTACTCCCTTATTGTCGTATATGTATAAGTGTAACACTGGAATCTTTATTCTTTTATACCTGGAGTAGATATCTTCTTGTTCCTTTGGCATATATCTTCCTTCAATGAGAACTGGTCGCTGGTGTTTGTTTATCGGAATTTCTTTTGTAATAGTCGGTGTAAGCACTGTTGAATGATTTATGCCAAGTTCTTCTACTGTTTCCATTTGAGAACCGCTAGTCCAGAATCCTTTGTTAAACATTATAACGTCTTCCATGATTCTTGCGGCTTTTTCTCCTTTTTTAAATTTATACCAAAAAGTTTGCCTCATCTGTTACTTACCTCTTTCATTCGCTCTTCACTGTTAACATCCATCGTTTAAGTTCATCTTTCCGGTGGATGTTAAACTGTCCTTTGCCGTCGCAGTAATCGCATCGTTTCTCTTTTGTAGTTCCTGAATGATATGTTATTGTATATCTACCCTCTCCATTGCATCTTGGGCAAATATCAAATAGTTCCCATAAACGGAAGATTGCCTTATCAATATTATTTATCTTCTCCTCTAATTGTTCTTTTTGTTTAATCAGTCCTTCCCTGGCAAGCTGAATACTGCTTATAATCTCAAGTTGTTCTTGCAAGTCTGCCATACTTACCTCCTGGAGTACATTGAAGTCAGCAAATTTTGGATAAATTTCGCTCAAGATAATTATAACATATATGGGAGTTCAATGGGTTCTTCATTAAAGTCCAGGAATTCTCTTCCGTCTATCTCGCATGTATTGCCTTCCGGACATTTCATTCCATATGTAACTCCCATTAACCTGCATATTACAGGACGGACTGGGTAAATCGCGCAGCGTTTATTTTTCTCATCACGGAACTGACATGCAAAAGGATCTTTTGTTTTTATTTGTTCTTTAAGTTCTCGCCTGTACTCTGAGTTCATCCGCATTACATAGTTCTTAATCTCTTTCAGTTCATTCTTTGTAACCAGTATTGGACCGCAGCATTTTCCGCAGTTTTTACACCTTGTGTGAACAGGAATCTTTTTTCTATTCTTCATGACTACTCCTCCGTATCAGGATTTTGCATCGGGATTACATATAGCTGATAATATTGGGCAAGCAGGTTTAGTAACGCGGCTTTTAAATCCTCATCGCTTTCTATTACGTCCAGGTAATTCAGCTTGTCTACCTTCGACTTCGGGAGTCCGTTGCGTACGGCTTGTCTACGCATACTGTTAAGTCTTGCGCTTAACTTGCATCCCTTAATCTGTGAAAGTTCCGCGTAAAGATCTCTCCATACCGCGTCATAGCTTTTTATAGGATAGTATTCCTTTATCACCCTTACCTGTGCCTTAACTTTTTCCCTCCAGCTTGATGATTTTGTTTGTGGCTGAGGAGTAGGAATTATACTGTCTATTTTCTTTTCCAGGACGTCAAGCCTGTTAAGAATCATCTCATATACCCCAGCAATTTTTAAGAATGCATCTCCTATGCCAGAACCATATGATGATTGTTGTACCATGTCTGTTCCATTGAGTATCATTTCAATGTGACTTAGTGCCTGCCACGCCTTCGGTGTATTGATTGCTTTGGCTGCAAGTAGCGCGCCCTTTTCAGTCCATAATATCTTATCGTTCTTGTTGCGGTTATATCCTGGTACGAATCCGTAATAAGATTTTTGTGGATTGAGAAGAAGCTGATCAAATTGAGTTCGTGATAACCGGAAATAATGAACACCCTCAATATATTGGTCAATGTTGTTTGCAAGTACTTCTGTCAACCGTTTTGGCGTGACATCATATAACTGTGCAAGTTCTGCATTTTTCAATGCCTTTGTTCCGTTAACTATTACAGGGGTAATATTGGGAACGTCAACTTCAATTGTGGCAGCAGCTTGGTGTTCGGGTAATGTATCAACCTGATCAACTTTCTTCTCAGTCACTAAAGGAGTTGAAGATAAACATGATTGTACTGCTATTTCTGCTTCAGTAGCAAAATCTTCGATATATGCTCGATATAAATCTTTTATTCCAGGTCTATTTCTAAAGCGCAGACCGTCAAGTAGGTCAGCTACTTTTATTATCGGTACAAAATGAGTAGGATAAGGTTGCTGCCTGTCAAGTTTACAGGTAATATATTTCGACAGATTCTTTACGGCAGTAAACTTATTCAATCTCGCAATCATTGCTTCAGAAGTATAACCAAGAGCCATTGCAATATGATAAAGAGAGGCATATATGCTCTCTCCTTCATAGTACAAGTAATTTCTCTTACCCCTGAATATAAATTCCACGATGTTCTTATCATCCATGTTTACTCACTACCTTTCGTATCAGGCATTGGGAAATGTATTGTCTTAATAACTTTTGGATTTCCGTATTCGCTTATATCCAATATATTGTCATATATCTCTCCTTTATAATCTTTAGGGAAATATCTTACGAGTATTGTGTCTTTTTCAAGTTCCTCGAAGTAACAAGCACCATGCTCTCTGTCTGCAAAGTATGGCTGAGTATAATTAACATAGAAAAGTTGTTTACAAGCACCTGAATTCGACTCAAGCTCCTCTCTTGTGTAATAGCCGAAATGGAATACCATTTTATCGATTACGACATCTCTTATTTCAAAGACTGCATACATGGTATCAGGATGATATTTAGACTTAATAAGTTGTGGGATGAGGACATCTCTTCCCCAATTATATAAAACTTCTTGTTCATCAACGCCCATGTTATCTTTATCGCCTTCATTAATATCAAATGTCCAGCGGAAACCTCTGAGCGTTTTACAATAAGCCCATCCAATCATACCTGGACTCATGGTGTCAACTGGAATCCGAATTAGAATATTATACACATCACCCATAATGCTATGATTATCTGGATCAAAAGATTCAGTCAAAGAAATTTTGTTCTCAATAAAAACTGCAGCGATAAGATAAATGTATTCTCCCATTAGCTGCGGTTTGTAATATAATGCAGATCTGAAAGACTCATTAGGGACCTGTAAATCATACGGATTGTCTGACACAAATTGATAGGGTTTTAAATCAAGCTGTTTCTCACCATAATAGAGTATTCCATTCTCTATATATGGTTCTAGTTCTTCTGCTGTTACAGGAATAATTACTGTTAGTAGTAGTATTAATGATAATAATAGACAAGTCCTCTTTTTTAACATAAAATCCCCTCCAATAAGACTTTTCTATTATTATCTTACTATTAGAGAGGATTTATGTCAATTCAATTTGAATCAACCAAAAGTGCATTAAAAGGTAAGAACACTATCTTTAATTTTCACTTTAATCCCTCATTCCAAGCAATTAATCCCCAATAAATCTCCAGTGTTTTTCAATTTCACGCACTGTCGGGGGATTCTTAATCAGTTCAGAGCAATGCTTATTGGCTTCATCCTGTGAAAGATTGATGAGCGTTGGATGTTCATAGAACCTTTTCTGAGGATTCCATATCCTTGCAATAACAGACCATGTTCCGTCCCCGAAATCACGAATCTGTATAACGGGATTAGTAAGTTCTTTCTGTCCATTCAGGCTGGATTTGCATTTGCACGGATTAGCACCGCAGGCAGGGCATAATCCTTGAGATAGCCGTTTGCGGATTTTTTCTTGGAATTTATGTGACATTGCAGTCGGGTCGCAAAAGAAAGAGTAGCAACCTGGACACAAATCTAAAGATGGAGTGCCATCCTGTTTAATTCCTCTGGGCTTTCTTTTCTTTTTCACGTTTAATGACATTAAATGTACCTCCTTAAGTAACTAATTCCTAAAAAATCATTATTTATAATATAAAAGGTTTTTCCCAGGTTTCAATCTATTAGTTTCCTTTCAAATAAGTCTTAAAGGTATCTTGGAAAACTCCTAACCGTATAAAAGTCCGTAAATCGAAATTGAGTTCCTTCCATTCAGGATTGGTCGCCATAAAATCGTAGAAGAACTTACACATCTCGAAATGCTTTTGATAATATTCAGGTAGCGGACTCATCCTTGCAGAAAATATCTGGAGATAATCTGGATTATTCAGTTTTTCTTTATTCTCCAAGACGAATTTATCAAATTCAGCCTCTTCTATTTTGCCAAATGATATTTTATTGTGCAGGACAACCATTTGCTTTAAGAAATCCATATCTACTTTTTCCCATTTTTCTTTCAATTCCATCTCAGCACTCGCCCTTCTCTTTTATTTCTAGTTTTTTTGCATTGTGGACATTGAACCTCTCCACCTTACAGAAGGTGGAGAGGTTCAAATAGATACATGTTTCAGCTCCATTCGTCGTTCATATATTCCAATACATTTCTGAGAAGAGGGAAATCTTGTATAAGTTCTTTCTTATATCCATACAGTGAAGGCTCTTTGATGACTCTGTTATGATCAATAATTTCATGTGCCATTTTCAAAGATTCCACTATACCGTCATCGTTAAGTTCGTATCTCTTCATGAAGAAACTAATCAACTTAAGTTTTTCATCGCCTGAGATGTAACATGGAAGATCAATATATTCTGAATTATATTTCTCCCATTTCAGATAATCTTCGTAACCGATTTGGATTGGAACAACTACATCATTATTTTCAAGCATTGATTCGTATTCGTCCAAGTCAACATACGAAGAAACATTATCGGTTTTAAAAATACTTCTAAGTATTGCGTTAGTCATCTCATACCATTCCTGAATGTTGAATCCGTTACTTGCCAGTTTCTCGGCCAACTCTTCAGAAATGTTCTCCTCGTCTATTACTACTGTGACGAATCCTATTTCTGAGTCTACAATAATGCCAATCAGATTTTCCGGTACTGTACAGTCATAATAAATTTCAAGATGATCCCGTATTAGCTTAATATAATCCTTCTCGTTGATTCGTAATTCAATATGTGATATTTTAAATAGTTCTTTCACTTGTTTCTCCTCCTTTATTCCACGTATCCCAGGTTATATTCTGCAACGGCTCATCGCTGTTATTGTCATAAGTGTAAACATTAAAACAATTCTTAATTGCATTATATTCAACTATTACAGCCAGCTCATCGTTGATGTAGATATTGATTGCGGGATAGTTTGGTTCTTCGATAATTTTTGCTTTGATTTCTCCGTGGGGAGTTTCTAATTTAAGCGTATTCTCCATTATCTCACTCCTTAATCAGCATTGAATATCCAGCTTTTCATTATTTCTTCTGCAGACAGTGGGTTATTAAAAGAGAAAAGGCAGGCAAAAAGTTCCTCGCTCGCCTTAAATAATTCTCTTGATTAATATTGTATGAACTTGAAGTGTTGTAAAAACAAATCTTTCAAATTTACATCATCTTCTGTAATAAAATCTATTTCATCCATTGACTCATTGGTTATTTTTACAGGAAGATGTTTTTTTAAATAGTCAAGTATGAACAATCGCTCGTCTTCAAAGTCAAAATATAAGGTTACTTCATCACCCTTTTTAACATTTTCAGTGATATATTTCAGATTTTTTATTTTTACCGAACAAGGAACAGGCTCATCATAAGTTTCTTCATATGCTGCAAGATAATCACCTTCGAATTGTTCATCCGCTATTTTGTAAATTGAGTATGGGATAACATCATAGGGTTCTTCATCCCAGTCTAATACCCGAATAACAAACCTGTCTTCTTCTGGAACAGTAAAAGGAACGGTTATCCAGCATTCGTTCGTCATCTCTGCATCCCGAACCAAATCTTTTTCAAATAATTCCTGGGATGAGATGATACTACTTTGGTCAATTCCTAATTTTTCAGTATCAATTTTGAAAATCAGGAAGTAATATCTCATGTATATACATAATTCGTCAAACAAGCCTCCCCCATTTGGAATAGCTGTAAGACAATCTTCAATAGTTGGGGCGACACAGATTCTTGGGGTTGATATATCTTCAGCTTCTTTATGCCTGTTATCAGGTATTCTTGGCTCAAAATGCCCAGAATGTGTTAATTGTGTAGAAACATGATAATATATGGGCACAAACAACCTCCTCTGCAAAAAATAGGGGCTATAGAAACATAGCCTCCTGTTTGGATTTAAAGAAGCAACGGTCTTTATTGGTGAAAGAAAACTTAATAAATCAAACAGCAAATAATCAATTATTAGCATTATATTTATTTTTTCTTAATTGATTTATTTTGCTCTAACATCTGCTTCATGTAATATCATCAATTTATCATAAAAATCCTGTCCAGCTAAATTAATAAATTTATTTTTTGCTTTTTCTGTTTCAATAAAAAACGGTTTCATATGCCATCTTATTAATTGACAAATATCTAATACAGAATCAAAACAAGTAAAATCATCATTTCTCAAATAAAATAAAGCATTATATGCCGACACATTTTCATGGTGATAATAATGAGCAATATCAGTATCTTCGCCTTTATAATTTTTAAATTGTTTTGTGAACTCTTTTCCAATGTCATGAAGCCATGCTGCATAAATCAGTTTTTCATCAAATATCATTCTTTCTTTAAATATTTTGCATACATTCCTAGCACATACTCTACAATGTTCTCCTATTGAAAGTGTATGGTGTGGATTGTCTTGGCTAATTAAACTTAATTTATTTAATAAATCACTTATATTTCTTTGATATTTATTACTATCATTATAAACAATATGAACGTGATCCCAACCTTCAAAACTAGCAGGAACATCAAAATTTAAATACATTCTTTTAATTACATATTCCGGTACTACTCTATCTCTTTTTTGATTTAGTTCTAAACACTTCTCGTATGGTGTTGCCATAAGATAGCATATCTTCTTACAATTAATTTTCTTTAGTTCATCAAGAAAAGCTTTCCTACGCTTATATGAGATATTACACGCATCATATATTACATTTTTACCAGTTTTTAAATCAGATTTAATTCTATTATGTAATTCTTTGAATAATTCATTGTTTTTATCTTGTTCATTAACATCTCCAAATAATTCTTCTCTTAGATTATCAGAAGAATGAATAATTGCATCTTCTGTGTCTGCTATGCATTGTGCATATGTACTCTTACCGCTTGCAGGTAACCCCACCATCATAATTAATTTGTTCATATTAATCTCCCCATAATTCTGTTTTAAAATTATGTTTCATTATCTCAATTAGTACGTTCCTTAATAATAATTCGGCATCTTTATTGATTTCTAATTTATTCTCATTCATATATTTATCTTTGATTTCTTTTGTTTCTTTAGATAATTCTTTTGCTATTTTCCTTGCTTCTTCTAAACTGTGTATGTTTTTCTTTACAGCAATAAGGTATTCTTTATTTCTTGGTATTAAGCACTCCTTGTAGGGTTCACCATTTATATACCTTTTAATAAACTCATTAAGTCTTATAATATGATGCAACTGTTTACTGTCGTAGCCATATTTTTCTATTTTGTCGATTAAACTGGGATAAGGGTGTTCTAAAGCCTTATATTTTTCCATACTCATACCAGCAATACAATTAACAGCAGCATAGTTATTGTATCTTGCTATTAGCTCATTATTGTCGATTAGTGGCTGGAATAATTTTTCATATTTTGGATTCATTATTTTATACTTCGTAAATAGTATCTCAACAAAGTTTATATTTTGTTTTTTAAAACATTCAAACATTAGTCTTATATCTTTAAGGTCAACATGTTCATCATTCTCAAGAACATGAGTAGTACTTACAGGAGTTTTATTTAATACAAAATCTTCAAATCTTGGAAGTATTATTGCTTTGCTGTCGATATCACTATTTTCATATGCCAACTCATAATTCTGTGACCCTTGTAAAAACACCCCCACAATTTCGTATCCCATTTTTTCTACTTCATTATAATGTTCTTGAAGTCTTTTTATTATTTTATCCATTATGTAAATACCTCTTTCTTTATTTCTTTCATCTCATCCATAAGCTGCTTCAGCTCGGACAGATTTCTTATATAGCATTCAAAATCTCTGAGTCTGAATTTATCAGAATTATGAATACGCCAGTTTTTCCAGCAGGATATATCCAAGCTTGGGAATTTCGATTTTACAAGGTTCGTTATTTTTTGCCTGTTATTCTCAGTATCCAAGAGCACATACTCATCTTCGCTTTCAAGAACGAATTCAAAGCCGTTCTCAATCATTTGCTCTAACTTGCTTTTGTTGTTGCTTTTCTGAGTTACAGGGTTTCTTGCTATAAAACTTATGGAACGGGTGTCCAAACAGAACCTTGCTTTATATCCGTAGAAGCCAAAAGAATCATCCGTAACAAGATTGAATCCTTGTTTTTTCCACCAATCATAGACTGCCATATGCATAGCACTCATAAGTTTTGTCATGCCGCCAACCTGGGTATTATTGGCGAGTTTTTCTTCAAGTTCACGTATTGTATTATTGGCTTTCCTTATGTCAGCATAACGTTCATCAATACGTTTTGTAGCTTCTGAGTCATAGCCAATTGCTTTTGATGCTTCCGAAACATAGTCCTCAAATAAGAAAAATAAGGTATCACGCATGTTTTCATCAAGCTGATTATTTTTTACCCGATTATACATATCTCCAACAGCATGATATAGTTGGTTGAGATTCCTTAAAGCCACAGCCTTATTATCCTCACTGAGAACTACCAGCTTTTCTTTTTGAATTCCCATCAAAATTAGTCTCCTTTACAATTTTCTTTGTTAATATGGGCACTCTATTTCAACCCAGTCTATAGTGTCGAAATCTTTGACCACAGGGGTATAAATCGGATAAATCAAGGAGTCTTCACGGGTATAATTTATGTTGTGGTAATCCAAAACTTTTTCGATGTCTTGCAAACATTCCCCGTCGCATCCACCAATAAGATAGTTTTCATTTTCCCGAATCAAAGATATAAGCTTTTCCAAATCCTCATTTACAGTTTGTGTTTCATGACAGTTATCTGTTACGAGAACAAGCTGACCATAGCAATTTTTGTATGCTACATTCTCCTCAATAATTGTCATTTCGCCTTCTTCTATTAATCGTTGAACTTCATCCATACAGTATCCAGCATAGTTTTTGAAGAAAAAGCCATCTATCTTATTTTGGAGTCGGTATGGGATATTAATATGACCAGAGTTGCAGTCAACAACACAAAAAATATTATCAAACTTCATTTTTCTTATATACGAAAGTATGTTTCTTACATACTGGTCATCAATTGAATAGCTGCCTTTGCAATTTTTCGCATACTCTCTTTGTATGTCTACCATAATCAAGTTTTTCATGAATCTTGCCGCTGGATACCCCTGAATTTATTCAGGGGAGGAAAGCGGCTTATCCCCCTTTCTATTGACTTATTTGCTCAATAGTAGTATAATTAATCTTGAAAGGCAGGTGATATAATGCTTTGCACTCTCAAGATTAAACTTATAACAAGTAACGAACAATTTAATGCTTTGCTTGAAACTATGAAGGTATTTAATCAAGCATGTAACTATGCCAGCGAAATAGCTTTTAATTCTAAAACTTTTTCACAGGTTAAACTACATAAAATTGTTTATTATGATATTCGTGAGAAATTCGGATTATCTGCTCAAATGGCTGTTAGAGTTATTGGCAAAGTTGTTGAAAGTTACCGTGTCGACAAGAAAACTCTGCATACCTTTAAAGAAACTGGAGCTATTGTTTATGATGAACGCATATTATCCTTTAAAGGCTTGGAATATGCTTCAATCCTTACTTTACAGGGCAGAATTGAAGTACCGATGATTATCAGCAAATATCATCAAGGCTTGCTCGCTGGCAGGCGTGTCCGTGGGCAGGCGGACTTAATCCTGCAAAACGGCACATTTTATCTCCTCCTCGTTGTTGATGTTCCCGAAAGCGAACCTAATTCTGAAAACGGCTTCATCGGCGTTGATTTTGGCATTGTAAATATTGCAGTTGATAGCACTGGCGAAGTATTCTCTGGCAATAAGGTTAACGGCCTTCGGAAGCGTTATGCCAAACTTCGTACTAAACTACAAAGTAAAGGCACTAAATCAGCTAAACGTTTATTAAAAAAACGTTCCAAGAAAGAAAAGCTATTTGCTCGTGATGTCAACCACTGTATATCTAAGAAGATTGTTGCAAAGGCTAAGGCACTCGGTTGCGGAATTGCCCTTGAAGATTTAAAAGGCATCCGTAAACGCACCGAGAAAACGGTTAGAAAGTCTCAGCGTAGGCAACATTCTTCTTGGGCTTTTTGCCAGCTTAGGCAATTTATCGAATACAAAGCTAAAATTGCTGGTGTACCTGTTGTATTGGTTAACCCCAAGAATACTTCTCGCACCTGTCCAGTTTGTGGGTATATTGCTAAAGGAAATAGGCCATCAAGAGATAAATTCTGTTGTCAGGCTTGCGGTTACGCTGCGCCAGCCGACAACGTGGCTGCGGAGAATATCCGCAGGGCTGCTGTCAACCAGCCAGACGCGGCAACCGCTTAGGTTAGCTGCAAGCCTCCGACTTCAGTCGGGGGTAGTTGACGGACAAGTCTATAATAAAAGAACAAATGTTCGGTGTAGTTGGGGGGTAAGGTAATGAACGGGAGCGTATGTCGGGAAATTTTATTAAGGAAAGTAGATGAGATCATTTCTAGCGACAAAAGATGCTGCGAAATCGAC
>ENA-OWOZ01002648-OWOZ01002648.1-bioreactor-metagenome-genome-assembly--contig:-NODE-2648-length-13034-cov-3.441923_pt1 | contig 13034 bp, 15 predicted proteins | sample MGYA00238140_ERZ651804 | MGnify/ENA primary metagenome ERZ651804 (study PRJEB26910, sample SAMN07631232) | bioreactor metagenome | isolation source: Switchgrass digestor | place: USA: Dartmouth... | reverse complement strand
TTGGCTTTTATGAATGGTAATAGCGTAGGAAAGCTTCAGCTCATCTAACTGGTCGTAACTGTATTCCACTTCTTTTCCCTCATCAAATAGAACTTTTAAGGTTCTGTTATCCTCATCGATATCCATTACCATTCCCAAGTCTCCATTGAATACTCCCTCGCCTCTTTCTTTGACTATGCCTTCTTCTATTATTTCCCACTCAATGGAGTAGTTGTTCTTAATCTGCATTACCTTGTCTCCCACTCGGAATACCTCTTCTCCTATTTGCTTTTCCTTCTTATATGGAGCCTTAGGGTTTAAAACCTCCTGCAGATGTCTATTTAGGGAATTCAACCCTACATCTCCCTTTTTCATAGGAGTAAGCACCTGTATATCCTTAATGGGGTCCACTCCATAGTAAGTGGGGAGCCTATCCTTACATAACTGAAGTATTACATCCACTATCTTGCTGGAATTTTGCTCCCTAATGAAGAAGAAATCGCTGCCCTTATTGAGTATTGGATACTGGCCTTTGTTTATCCGGTGGGCGTTGACTATTATAAAGCTTTCCTTAGCCTGGCGGAATATCTCATCTAGTTTCACTACTCTAACAGCATGGCTGTTTATTATATCCCTTAATACGTTTCCTGCCCCAACGGAGGGAAGCTGATCCACATCTCCTACCAGTATGAGCCTTGTACCAGGCACTATAGCCTTGAGCAAGCTGTTCATGAGGAGTATATCCACCATGGAAGCTTCATCTACTATTAGCAGGTCTGTGTCCAAAGGGGTATCCTCATCTAACCCAAATACCATTTCCTCATCCATATAGGAGTATTCCAACAATCGGTGTATGGTCTTGGCTTCTGTGCCTGTTGCCTCGGTCATCCTCTTGGCTGCCCTTCCAGTAGGTGCAGCTAAGTTTACCTTTAAGCCTTCCTCTTGAAATATCTTTATTATGGCATTTATTATGGTGGTCTTTCCAGTTCCAGGACCTCCAGTGATTACAACCATTCCATTTTTGATGGATTCCCTTATGGCTTCTATTTGCCTTTGAGCAAATTTAATGTTTTCTTCCTTCTCTATGGATTTTATCTTCTCATCTATATCTATATTTAAATCCTTTAGTTCTGCCTTTGACAGCTCAACTATCTTCTTAGCCACGTTATTTTCCGCTATATGAAAGGGAGTATAGTAAACTCTTATCTCCTCGTCTATAGTGAGTATATGAACTACCCCTTTTATGGCTAAATCCCTAATAGCCTCATGAATTAGTTCTGATTCCACCTGAAGAAGCTGACTAGCCTTTTTTGATAGCTCATCTATAGGTACATAGGAGTGGCCATTGGCAGCATAGGTATTTATTACATATCGTATCCCTCCCTGTATTCTATAGGGGGACGTCTTACTTATACCCATATTCTCAGCAATTTTATCTGCTTTTATGAAACCAATGCCATATATGTCCTCTGATAGCTTGTAGGGATTTTCTGATAATATGCTGATGGTATCCCTGCCATATTTTTTATATATTCTAATGGCGTAACTGTGGGTAATGCCATACTGCTGCAAGAACATCATAATATCTCTTATTTCCCCTTGTTCCCTAAAGGCAGTTACTATCTTCTCTAGTTTCTTCTCCCCTATTCCATCTATCTCCTTTAATCTCTCTGGATTATACTGGATTATATCAAATGTATCCAATCCAAATCTATCGACAATCTTTCTTGCAGTCTTAGGTCCTATGTGGGGAATTAAACCTGATGACAGATATTTTTCAATGCCGTTTACAGTTGAAGGTACTACTAAGGATACGCTATTTATCTTTAGCTGCTCCCCGTATGTAGGATGATATATCCAGTCTCCTTCAACGCTGAGTGTTTCCCCTATACTTATAACAGGTATATTACCTACAATGGTGGCTTCGCCGTCATCAGTATCCAACTTTGCAACAGTATAGCCATTCAGTTCATTTCTAAATACTATGTCCTTCACTATGCCCTCTAAGGTTAACAAATTGGATTCTCCTTCTTGTTTTTATTAAACTTATTATACCACAGTTTGCCATATCATTTAATGGTTTCCCTGATTCTAAGGAGTTCATTTATTATCATTACCACATCTCCTTTAGTAGCAGGCCTGTCGTATTCTTCATATAAATAGGATCTTTCTTCAATAAGCCTCTTTACTATATTTCCATTCTTAATATGTTTATTTACAGTTTCTATGGAATTTAAACAGTCTATGGTGTTTCTGTTGGTTAGAAATATCTTCGTCTTTCCATTGATGCTGGATACCTTATTTATATACTCAATATTGATGTACCCAATGGAGCCATCATTTCTGGCTAAAGGCCTTCTAACTTTTACAGGAATGAATATGTTGTCCTTGTTAAAAGGAATGGGAGTAAGATTTTTCACGTTAAGTAAGTTGCCGTAATAGGTCCTTATATGATTTAGATCCACTAAAAAGTGTTTAGTCATCTGTTTTAGTATGGTTTTAACTGTTTTATCTATTTGATAGGTTCCCCCTTTTAGCGTTATAAGTGTAGAGCAGTTTCCCTGCATGTTTAGATAAACGGGAAGTATTGCTATTACCCTTTCTGATATTATTTTCTCTAAATCCATAAAAACCCCTCCTTGACCTATTGTATCAGAACATATGTTCTGTGTCAAGAAGGGGTTTCTTAATCTACTTCATGCTGGAAATCACTCTGGATAGTTCATTTATGCTCTCTGTAAGCTGATTTAGCTTTCCTTCAATCCTAACCAATAGATACATGGATATGACTATGGGAAAGCCTAAATTAGCTATGTGAGCATATATCTCTTCCATGATACCATCTCCTTATTACCTTAAAGCTAGATAATCAGCTCTTCCACTCTAGTGGTTATATATCTAGCTCCAGATAGGCCTACTATATCTCCAGATGAGGAATAAAACACATCCTTTTCAACTATTTCCTCCATAACCCTCTTAATATCCTGTTCTGTTAAATCGTTTCTTGGTTCATCTATGGTAATCTTAAACTTCTTACCTGCTGCATCTAGAAATTCCATCTCCAATACAGATTTGTTCATCTTATCACCTCCCTTTAAAGATTTTAAAGAATTATATCTCCTCTACTAGTTCTATTTCTTCCAGCCTTTTTACCTTATACAATGGCATAGTTTGAAGACCTGCTAGAGATTGTGCCACTTGCAGTAAATCATCATCTGCTGCTTCTGGCTTTACTTTAGTGAATATCTTTGATTTGATCACTTGACGATTGCCATCATATCCTCCATCAAGTTCAAGCTTTAACCTTACGTTTTCCTTTACAGTTTTAACTGCCATAGTATCACCTCCTTCTAATTCCTATATAGAAGTAGGTGGATTATTTTACTATTAAATCTTTTAACTTTTTTAAAGCAGTAATTTTGGTGTTTATTACAGTCCTATAGGATATGCCCATTTTATCTGCAATTTGGCCTATGGAAAGGTTGTTAATATAGTAGTTGATTACTATTTGCCTTTGCCTATCTGTAAGGGAATTTAAGCTGTTGTAAAGTCTAATCTTTTCCTCTCTTTCAAATATATCCTTTAAATAATCCCTATCATCAGGTATGAAGTCGCCTATTTCTCCTTCTTTGCCATCCTTAACTGGCTGGTTTAAAGATATATGCTGTTTCTCCTTATGTTTATTTAGATAGCAAAATCTAAGCATAGTCTTCACATATCCTAAAAAGCGAACATCTTTTATGGGATCATAATCCTGTATGCATTTAAGTACAGTTTCATATCCATCTTGTATTAAGTCATCATAGTCATTAATCCTGTTGTAATACCTCCTTATGGAGCTAATTATCAGTGGATGTAGTTTCTTTAAAAGATCTTCCTTTGCTTTTTTATCCCCCATTCTGCTCAATACAAATAGATTTTCAATCTCCTTATACACAGTACTTCCTCCTATTGAGGAAGGCGCCTTCCTGAAATTCCTAGGTAGTTTTATGATAGTAAGAAATGGAGGAAAAGAAAAAAGCAGAGTTTTACATTTTCACATGGGGATTTTTGAAGATTGTGTAATGAGTGAGAAAGGAGTTTGAATGATTCCATGTAGATTTTAAGAAGGATTTTAAATAAAACATAGTTTTTGATAAAAGTAGCAACCTTTCATGGTTGCTATTAGATGTATCCAAATTTATTTTTCTTTACATTCCCTAACTTTATCAAGAAAATTAATATTAAAATCCAAACTTGTTGGCACACTTGAAAAAATGAAATATGTTACAGTTATTGCATATTCACTTGCTGCATTAATGAACTCTTCTACCTCAGCAAAACTTTCAAATTGTAATTTAAGCATATAACACGCTTTTCCAGATATACGGTAACAAAATTCCACATTTGGAAGGCCTTCTATAAAATTTTTAAAAGATTTATAATCTCCATTTTTAACTGTTGCTTCTACTATACACTGTATAGGAAATCCCAACTTTTCATAATCTATTTCTATATCTCAGATTCAGCTTTTGAAATGTTAAGGAAACATCTTTCTAAAGGGGAAATAAGTGAACTTTGTGCATTCATTACTTTTACAACTGCTCAACAATATTTTGGTGCATTGATGAAATTACAGCCATCAAATACAAGCAATGATGATATATGTTACATTTCACTGTAAATAAAAATATGCTCCCCTTTTTTTCATTTTATCTGTCTACTCTAAGGGGAGCATATAACATCACTTTTTCTTATATTCCCGCTTCTTTTCTGAGTATTTCAGCCTTATCAGTTCTCTCCCAAGGAAGATCTAAATCCAGCCTTCCAAAGTGTCCGTAGGCTGCCAATGGCCTATAAATTGGCCTCTTTAAATCTAAGTTCTTGATAATAGCTGCAGGTCTTAGGTCAAAGTGCTTGCGAACTAGCTTTTCAATTTTTTCATCGGAGACCTTACCAGTGCCATAAGTATCCACATATAAGGAAAGAGGCCTAGCTACTCCAATAGCATAAGCAATGCCTATTTCACACTTGTCTGCAAGTCCAGCAGCTACTATGTTTTTAGCCACATATCTAGCAGCATAGGCAGCTGATCTGTCTACCTTTGTTGGATCCTTACCTGAGAAAGCTCCACCACCATGTCTTATATATCCTCCATAGGTGTCAACTATTATCTTTCTTCCTGTCAATCCAGCATCTCCCATAGGTCCACCAATTACAAACCTTCCTGTAGGGTTCACATAGTATTTAGTATCATCATCTAGCATTTCATGAGGAACTACTTTTAGTATTACTTGCTCCATTATGTCTCTCTTAATTGTGGCCAAATCCACATCTGGGCTGTGTTGAGTTGAAACTACTATGTTTTCCAATCTAAAGGGCTTTCCATCTCTATACTCTACTGTTACTTGAGTCTTACCATCAGGCCTTAGATAATCCAAAGTGCCATTCTTTCTCACATCTGCTAGGCGTTTAGCCAATTTATGGGCTAGAGATATGGGCATTGGCATTAGCTCTTCTGTTTCGTTACATGCAAATCCAAACATCATTCCCTGGTCTCCTGCTCCAATTTTATCAAATTCATCTTCTCCATTGGTCTTATGCTCCAAGGACTTATCTACCCCAAGGGCAATGTCTGGTGATTGCTCATTTATTGATGTGATTACAGCACATGTATCCGCATCAAATCCGTATTTAGCTCTAGTATATCCTATTTCCTCCACAGTCCTTCTTACAACCTTTGGTATGTCCACATAACACTTAGTCGTAATTTCCCCTGTTACCAATACTAATCCTGTTGTAGCAACGGTTTCACAGGCAACTCTTGCATCTGGGTCCTTTGCTAATATTTCATCTAGTATGGCATCGGAAATGGCATCGCAAACCTTATCTGGATGTCCTTCTGTTACTGATTCTGATGTGAAAAATCTTCTCTCCATAAGAGCCCTCCTTTATATTTAAAAATCTATTTCTTTTGTTTATTGTTTCCAAAGAAGTAGGAATATAACAAAAAAACCTCTTCCAAAAGGAAAAGGTATAGAGTTTACCTCATCTTTCAGAATCTACATTCTGTGGGATTTAGCACCTTGTAAAAAATACAGGTTGCCGGGTTTCACTGGGCCCATTCCCTCCACCGCTCTTGATAAGGTATCAAGATTTTTATTAATTTTGCCTATTATTTTAGCATAAGAACATGTGCTCGTCAATAATATATGACATTTTTTAGGTGGTAGTGAAATTTTTAGCAGTAAAAAACTCAAGGAAACACTCTTCCTTGAAGTTTTTTATAGATTATATGAATAGGTTGTACAATCCTAGCAATCCCAATATTCCTGCAAAGACTACTGATGATAATCCAACTGCTAGAAGCTGAGTAAATAGCTTTTGTTTGTTCTCTTCGTTCTTTGAAGAAGCTAAAGTCAACGCTCCTAGAGTTGAAAGAGGGCTAAAGGTAACCATGTGGGCTCCTACTGCAATTGCTGCTACCAATGCATAAGGGCTTACGCTGCCTGATACTTGGTTTACTATGTTTGGAACTGTAGGAACCAAAGTTGGTATTACTACACCAGATGCACTAGATACAGATGACATTAATCCTGCAATTATTGCTATTACAGCTGATGCAGTCCTTTCTGACATTATGCTTGAAAGGAAGTTAGATAAAGCTTCTATTCCTCCAGCAATATTGATAACATTAACTAGAACAGCTACTCCAGCTACCAATATTAGAGTAGACCAAGGTACTGCCGCTAAAGCCTTGTCCTGTTTTGCAACGCCCATTAGAAGCAACACAACCGCTCCTGAGAAAGCTGTCAATCCTATATCCAAATCGAAGAACAATATTCCAACTATTACTAGCAATATGACTATGAAAGTCTTCTTCTGATCAGAGTTGAATTTTAGGTCAACTCCTTCTTTCTTACCCTTTTGCTTAAGTTTATATCCACCAAATATAATGTAGAATAAGAGGGCCATGATTACGCCTACTAGGGCTGTAGTCAAGAATACGGTTTTGCCAGTATTTAAACCTTGCTCTTGAGCTAATGTGTTGGTTATTATACCAGTAGCTGCTATAGGAGATAATCCTCCTGCTATAGCTCCTGAAACTATCATTGTAGCCATCAATATTTCTGGTATGTCCTCCTCTTTAGCTAAAGCCATGCCTATGGGAGCCATTAATGCTGTAGCAACTATTGGTCCTGGTCCTGGAGCTGCTATTACTGCTGTTACTATGAAGAAGATTATAGGTAACAATTTGGTATTTCCTCTAGCAAAGCTTGAAAGCTTACGAGATATTAGTTCCAATGTACCGTTAACACTGGCGATACTAAATAGGAAAGTCATTCCTAGTAGTATGAAGAATAGGTTTGTTGGCCATCCAGATATTATTTCCTTTGCACTCAATTTTAGCAAGAACACTCCTACGAGGAATGCAAAGAATATGCTTACTAAACCTGTGTTTATATTCTTTTTAAATCCTATAAATATTGCTAACACTAATGAAAGCAATGTTATAACTTCCATAGTTCAAGCACTCCTTATTCTAGATTTAACCTCCAAAGAACATTAGCAATAGACCTGCTGCTACAGCAGAACCAATTACTCCTGCTACATTTGGTCCCATAGCATGCATAAGTAGGAAATTCTTTGGATTGGCCTCTTGTCCTACTTTTTGGGATACCCTTGCTGCCATTGGTACTGCTGATACTCCCGCTGATCCTATTAGTGGGTTTATCTTTCCTCCTGTTACCTTATACATTATCTTTCCAAATAATACTCCCCCTGCTGTTCCTATTGAGAATGCAACAAGTCCTAAGGCTATTATGCTTATGGTCTGTTTTGTCAAGAAAGTTTGAGCGTTGGTTGTTGCTCCTACTGTTAGTCCTAAGAATATTACTACTATGTTCATAAGTGCGTTTTGGGCTGTGTCTGATAGCCTGTCTACTACTCCACATTCTCTCATCAAGTTACCAAGCATTAGCATCCCTACTAGTGGTGCTGCTGATGGCAATAGTAAGGATACTACTACTGTTATCATTATTGGGAATATTATCTTTTCCTTTTTGGATACTGGTCTTAGCTGTTTCATCATTACTTTTCTTTCTTCTTCTGTTGTTAATGCTTTCATTATTGGTGGCTGTATTATTGGTACTAGTGCCATGTATGAGTATGCTGCTACTGCTATTGGCCCTAGTAGATGGGGTGCTAGTTTAGTTGTTAGATATAATGCTGTAGGTCCGTCTGCCCCTCCTATTATTCCAATACTTGCTGCTTCTGGTCCAGTAAATCCCAATAATACTGCCCCTATGAATGTTATGAATATTCCTAGCTGGGCTGCTGCTCCTAGTAGTATGCTTGATGGGTTTGCTATTAATGGTCCAAAGTCTGTCATAGCCCCTACTCCTAAGAATATGAGGGGTGGATATATTCCTAGTTTTACTCCTTGGTATAGGTAGTATAGCATCCCTCCATATTCTTTTGTCTTCTGTACTAATTGCCCTGTTTGAGGATCTTTTACTATTTCTACTACTGGTTCTTTCATCATACCAGCTAAAGGAAGGTTTGCTAGGAGCATCCCAAAGGCAATTGGTATGAGTAGTAAAGGCTCAAAGTCTTTCTTTATTGCCAAGTATAATAGAACAAAGGACACCAATATCATGATGATTTGTCCAATGGTTATTTCAGCTAGTCCAGTGCTCTCTAAGAACTTTCCTAATATGTCTATAAGCATTGAAGTTTACCTTCCTTTCATGATTTATTCTATAACTATCAATTGGTCTCCAGTGTTTACTGATGCTCCTTTGTTAACTGCAATAGTTGCTACTTTTCCGTCTTTTGGTGCTAGTATTTCGTTTTCCATCTTCATGGCTTCTAGTATTATTAGTATTTGTCCTTCTTTTACTGTTTCTCCTTCTTTTACTTTTATGTCAAGTATTGTTCCTGGCATTGGAGCTGTTACTACTTCTGCTGCTTGTGATACTTTTACTTCTTTTTTCTTTGGTTCTTCTTTTACTGGTTGTTTTGTTTCTACTTTTGGCTGTGGTGCTGGTTCTACTTTTGGCTGAGCTTGTATTACTGGTGCTTGGGTAGAAGATTCTGATAAGATCTCTTCTACTTCTACTTCATATTGTTTTCCGTTTACGTTTACTATAAATTTTCTCATCTTATTACCTCCTATTTCCTATAGTCTTTTCATTACTTGTTCTACTCTAGTGGTTTGTGACCAAGAAGTTGTGTTTTGGTTTATCCTTCTTATGGTTTTTATCCTTATTTGTGGAATTGTACTTCCTAAGGCTATAGCTATGGCTGCTGATATGGCTGCTACTATTTCTTCTTCATCGTCTTCTGTTTGTTGTTCTATTTGACTAACTTGTTTGGTTTCTACTTCTTTTATTGGAGTTTCAACTACCTTTTTTTCTCCTTCTACTGAAATGGCTTTTAATATCCTGATTAGAAAGGATATTACAATAAGGACTGCAAATACTACTGCCATGCTAAATACGGTAACTATTAAGCTATCTGCTAATGTTATTTTTTCTGCCAAGTCTATCACCCTTTCTATACTGGTATGTTGCCGTGTTTCTTGGCAGGATTTGTTTCTCTCTTAGTTTCTAACATGTCAAAGGCAGATATTAGCCTTGGCCTTGTTGTGCTTGGTACTATTACATCGTCTACAAATCCTCTTGATGCTGCTATATATGGATTTGCTACTGTGTTTCTGTATTCTTGAATCTTTTGTTGTCTTGTTTCTACTGGATTGTCTGAGTTTTTGATGTCGTTTTTGAATATTATGTTGGCTGCTCCGTCTGGTCCCATTACTGCTATTTCTGCACTTGGCCATGCAAATACTTGGTCTGCTCCTAAGTCTTTGCTGCACATTGCCAAATATGCTCCTCCGTATGCTTTCCTTACTATTAGAGTTACTTTTGGCACTGTGGCTTCGCTGTATGCATATAGCATCTTAGCTCCATGTCTTATGATTCCTCCGTATTCTTGGTCTGTTCCTGGTAGGAATCCTGGTACGTCTACTAGGTTTAGTAGTGGTATGTTAAATGCATCACAGGTCCTTATGAATCTTGCTGCTTTGTCTGATGCGTTTATGTCTAAACATCCTGCTAATACCTTTGGCTGATTTGCTACTACTCCTATGGTCTTTCCGTTTAGCCTTATGAATCCTGTTATTATGTTTTGTGCATAGTGCTCTTGTATTTCAAATAGCTGTCCATTGTCTGCTAGTAGCCTTATTACTTCTTTCATGTCGTAAGGCTTGTTTGGATTTGGTGGTACTAGTTCATTTAGCTTTTCTTCTATTCTGTTTATATCATCAATGGACTCATATGCTGGTGGTACTTCTAGGTTGTTTGATGGCAAGTAGCTTAGTAGTGTTCTTATTCTCTTTATGCATTCTTCTTCGCTTCTATCCATAAAGTGAGCAACCCCTGATACTCTGTTGTGGGTGTTAGCTCCACCTAGCTCTTCTTGGCTTACATCTTCTCCTGTTACAGTCTTTATTACTTGTGGTCCAGTTATGAACATTCTGCTTATGCCGTCTACCATGAATATGAAATCAGTTAAGGCTGGTGAATATACTGCTCCTCCTGCACAAGGTCCTAGTATTACGCTTATTTGTGGTATTACTCCTGATGCTTTTGTGTTGTTGTAGAATATCTTTCCGTATCCTGATAGGGCATCTACTCCCTCTTGGATTCTAGCTCCTCCTGAGTCGTTTATGCCTATTATGGGAGCGCCCATCTTCATAGCCATTTGTTGTACTTTGCATATCTTATTGGCATGCATCTCTCCTAGGGAGCCGCCTAGTACTGTAAAGTCTTGAGCGTATACAAATACCAACCTTCCGTCTATGGTTCCATAGCCTGTTACTACTCCATCAGCTTGAGCTTCTACTTTTTCCATTCCAAAGTTAGTACATCTGTGGGTTACAAATTGGTCTATTTCCACAAAGCTTCCTTCGTCAAGTAGCATGTTTATTCTTTCTCTTGCTGTAAGTTTTCCTTCACTGTGCTGTTTTTCTATTCTCTTTTCTCCACCGCCTAGTTCTATGTTTTTCTTAGTTTCTAGGAGTTTTTCTATCTTTTCCTTCAATTTTTGGCCCTCCTCTTACTAGTTATTCTCTTTCACATAGCTCAATTAATACTCCATAAGTGGACTTAGGATGTAAGAAAGCAATTTTTGCTCCTCCTGCGCCTTTTCTTGGCTTTTCGTCTATCAACCTAATTCCTTTTTCCCTTACTTCTTCTAAAGCTCTTTCTATATCATCTACTCTATAAGCAATATGCTGAATCCCTTCCCCTTTTTTTTCAATGAATTTTGCTATTGGACTATCTTCATCTGTAGCTTCCAATAGCTCTATTTCAGTATCTCCAACTGGCAAAAATGCAGTTTTTACTTTTTGTTCTTCAACTATTTCTGTACCTATGCATTTGATTCCCAATACTTCCTCATAGAATTTCAAAGCTTCATCTAGGTTTTTAACTGCTATTCCTATATGGTCCACTTTCTTAACCATACTATCCCCTCCTATTATTAATCAAACTCATGATTCTATCCTTAGCTGTATAAGGGTCCATTTCCTTTAATAAAACGCTTTCCGCTAGATTATCTAAAAGATTTTCCTCTAAGGATTTGTTCATTATCATACTTATGAATTCTTCTTCTGCTAAGCTTAATATTTCAAGCTTGGTATTCTTCTTCCTTCTTTCCTGAAGCTTATTTGTCTTCTCCAAATAAGTCCTATGCTCAATTATCTTTTCTACCAGTTCTTCTATATTTTCATTTCTACTAGCAGATACTTTTACTACTGGAGGTCTATAATCTTTCTTTTCACTTAAATCCAAATTCATTTCAATCTCAAGCTTAGTCCTATCTGCTCCATCTAAATCACACTTGTTTATAGCAAACACATCTGCTATTTCCATTATTCCAGCTTTAATAGCTTGAATATCGTCTCCTAAGTTTGGTACCATGACCATCAATACTGTATCAGCCAACTTAACTATATCCACCTCAGATTGACCTACTCCAACAGTTTCTATGAATATATAATCCATTCCAAATATATCTAAAACCTTTACTGCTCCCCAAGTGGCCTTTGAAATTCCTCCTAAAGATCCTCTTGTCCCCATGCTCCTTATGAATATATCTTTGTCCAATGTTAAATCATTCATCCTTATTCTATCTCCAAGAATAGCTCCGCCAGTAAATGGACTTGTTGGATCTATAGCTAAAATACCTATTTTCTTTCCCCTTTTTCTAAATTCCTTTGCAAGTTTATCTGTAAGGGTACTTTTGCCACTTCCAGGAGCTCCAGTTATGCCTATAACATAGGCATTTCCTGAATATCCATACAACTCCTTTATTATGCTTATAGCCTCTTCATCATTATTTTCCAACATGGTAATAAGTCTAGCACAAGCTCTTTTATCGCCTTTTAAAAGTCTCTCCTTTAAGTTCAATCAACGCACCACCTGTATTATCTTTTTATATTGTTTTTAATGTATTCTATAACATCTTTAGTGGATGTACCAGGAGTGAATATTTCCTCAACACCAGCTGCTTTTAGTCCTGGTATATCCTCCTCTGGAATTACTCCACCACCTATTACCAACACATCATCTACTCCTTCTTCTCTAAGCAAATTGACTATCCTTGGAAATAGATGATTGTGTGCACCAGATAGTATACTCAAAGCTACTACATCTACGTCTTCTTGAATAGCAGCTTGAACTATTTGCTCTGGCGTCTGTCTTAGCCCTGTATAGATTACTTCCATACCAGCATCCCTTAAAGCTCTTGCAATTACTTTTGCTCCTCTATCATGACCATCCAATCCTGGCTTTGCTACTAACACTCTAATTGGCCTATCCATATTTCATACCTCCTAATTACTCAATTGACAATCTACTTTATAATAGTGTGCTGATTATAATATGATTGATTGTTCGTATTCACCAAATACTTCTCTTAATACATTACATATTTCTCCTAATGTAGCATAAGTTTTTACTGCATCTAATATATATGGCATCAAGTTTACAGAACTATCCTTAGCTGCTTGT
>ENA-OWOZ01002647-OWOZ01002647.1-bioreactor-metagenome-genome-assembly--contig:-NODE-2647-length-13035-cov-3.128029_pt1 | contig 13035 bp, 8 predicted proteins | sample MGYA00238140_ERZ651804 | MGnify/ENA primary metagenome ERZ651804 (study PRJEB26910, sample SAMN07631232) | bioreactor metagenome | isolation source: Switchgrass digestor | place: USA: Dartmouth... | reverse complement strand
CAGAACTGGTGGGACACTGCTTAACCAGAAGTTTTCGCCCAGCGTGGTAAACAGTGATGAGGCGCTGGATAAATGGGTGCAGTTTGTTAGAACCTATTTCAAACTGGATGGACATCACATACAGTTTAACGTTGTGGATGCCAATACTTTAAGAGATGCACAAAAACACCCGGAATACTACAGAGATCTTATAGTTCGTGTTGCAGGCTACAGCGATTATTTCAATGATTTGGGAGAAGCACTGCAAAATGAGATTATAACAAGAACAGAACACCAGGGATTTTAACAGTTATAAATAGTTAAAAAAGCCTCTTAGGTATAGTTATATTATATCTAAGAGGCTTTTTGGTTGATATATAATTTTACGAAAATATTTCGCGTATTAAATATATATAAAATTAAATAAAAAAAGATTTAGCATTACTAAAAAATAAAGGATTTTTCAATCTTATATAGAATAAATGTAGTTAATATAATATTCAGAAAAAAACAAAAATTTTTACGATTTTATCTATGTCGCAGATAAAATTATAATATTTTGTAACTTTATCAAGAAAGAAAGTGCTATAGACTTATGAAAAGAGAAATTTCACATAATATTATGAGAGGTGAGCATATGAAGGAAGAATTAGGTCAAAAAATAAATGATATTAGAAATTCAAAAGGAATGACACTTAAGGATTTAAGTGAAAAGACAGGTCTATCAGTTGGATTTTTGTCACAAGTGGAAAGAGGATTAACCTCTATAGCTATCTTATCCTTAAAGAGCATAGCTGATGCTTTAGATACAGATTTGTCCGTATTCTTCGCACCTCCCAAAAAAAATCGTTCACTGGTATTAAGAAGCTATGAGCAAGAATCCTTTCAATATGAAAACTATAGCTACATTTTATCTAACCTGTCAGGGGATATGAAAGATAGAAACATAGAAGTCATGTTGGTAACAATTTTACCGGGAGATGATAAGGGTGCTCCAGCTAAATCTCCACATACTGGTGAGGAATTTATTTATGTGCTGGAAGGAATACTGACTTTGTATTACAACGATGAAGAGTATATTTTGTATCCTGGAGACAGTGCTCATTATAAGGCTACAGAGCCACATACGTGGAGAAATGAAACAAACAGGCTCGTAAAGATCTTATCAGTCAACACCCCGATTATTTTTAATAGTTAAGGAATCATTATAGACAAATATGAAACATGCTGGTTTAGAATAGCAAAGGGAACTCAATAGACATCCTATCTTCCATATACTATACTAATAAAAAAACTATATAGCAGGTGATGCTATGGGCAAGCTGGAAAGGATAATAAAGGATAAAGAATTCATATTGGAAAGCCTCCATGATGGTATATCCATAATAGACCATAGAGGTATTGTTGTCTATGTAAACAACTCCAATACCAGGATAACCAAGAAAGAGAAAAGCTATTTTCTGGGCAAGCATGTGCAGGATGTGGTGCCTGATTCTGGCATGCTTGGAGTATTGGAAACAGGTAAAAAATTAGTAGATATAACCACCCATGTATTTGACGCCACCGTCATATCAAATATAGTACCTATACTGGATGGTGAACGGATCATTGGCGTCATATCCATATTCAGAGATATAACCGAGATAAAGCAACTCAATGACAAGCTGGAATATGCCAACACCACCATAAAGCAGCTTTATGGGAAACTGCAGGAAGTAAATGAGAATAAGAGCGATCTGGTGGTAGGAAAGAGCCAGGCCATGAGGGAAGTTATGAAATATGCCCTAAAGGCTAGCATGGTTGACTCAAACCTTCTTATAGAGGGAGAAAGCGGAACGGGCAAAGAAGTATTGGCAAGGTTTGTGCACAAGAACAGTCCCCGAAAGGACAAGCCTTTTCTGGCTGTCAATTGTGCTTCTATACCCTTTAATCTGTTGGAAAGTGAACTTTTCGGTTATGAGGAAGGGGCTTTTACAGGAGCAAAAAAAGGTGGACATCCGGGCTTTTTTGAAATGGCAGCCGGCGGAACTCTTTTGCTGGATGAAATAGGTGATATGGATATCGCTCTTCAATCAAAAATACTGAGGGTGATCCAAAACAAAGAAATCATAAAAATAGGAGGCAATAAGATGCTTCCTGTGGATGTGCGGATTATAGCTGCAACCCACAAGGACCTGAGAGCCTTGGTTGCTGCAGGCAAGTTCAGAGAAGATTTGTATTACAGGCTTGAAGTAATAAAGATATTTATTCCGCCTTTGAGGGAGAGGAAAGAAGATATCATATATTATATAGACAACATGCTCAGCAAGATGGGCAAAAAAACGGGAAGAGATGTGAGATTAGGAGAGGATGCTCTAAAGATACTTAATAACTATGATTATCCCGGCAACATAAGGGAACTGGAGAATATAATCGAAAGAGCCGTGGTAATGGATGAGGATGGGATCATTTCTAAAAAGGATCTTCCTCTCTATGTGACAGAGCAGGATCCAAAAAGCAGCAGCCAGCTCAATCTGCAATACCAGGATCACTTTCCCACCATGGAAGAAATAGAAGCTGATGCTATAAGAAAAGCCATGGAGAAATATAAAAATAAGTCAAAGGTAGCAGAAACTTTGAATATATCTAGAGCAGCCCTATATAGGAAGATGGAGAAGTATAATATAAAGTGATTTCATGATAGTTCAATGTTTACGATTTTTAACATTATTTATCTAAATATGGCGCTTTATGTATTTTTATGATAAACTATGTAGTAATAATTACCATGTAGGAGGTGCTTATTCTGAACATCTCAAAATTATTAAAAGTCATGGGATTTATATTTATTATTCTAGCTTTATTAACGGGCACCAGTATATACTACTTTAATACAGGCATTGAGAAAGAACGAAATGCTGTAAGCAGACAAGCTGAAATGCGAGATTTGGCTTCTGAACTGATAGAGGTTACAGAATATAAGACAGATCAAGTTAAAGCCTATGTTCAGTTTGGCCTGGAAGTAAGCTATAACAACTATTTAAAAGAGATAAACGAAACCAAAACTGTAGAAAGCATATTAAACAGAATCAAAGAATTAAATGTCTCCAAAGAAAGCATGAATTATTTGGAAAACGCCATTTCTGTTTCTAATAACCTTACTAAGGCTGAAATGAAAGCTCTTGAGGCATACGAAAATAAAGACAAAGAAATGGCTGAATTTCTGGTAACCAATTCAGGCTATGAAGCAAGTAAAACTACAATGATGGAATATCTAGAATTATTTGAAGGAAAAATAAATGAAGAAGCTAAAGTCTACACTTCAGAAATAATGGTTCAAACAGACTTTCTATTTATGATAATTGTAATAACTTCATCATTGCTTGTGGTATTTGTACTCTTCACTTTTATTATTCTAAACAAAAAAATCTCCCGACTTGCTGATATATCTAACAAGATGACGGAACTTTCCAATAATGAAGGCGATTTGACCTCACAATTACAGATAAAAAGCAAAGATGAAGTAGGTAAAATAGGCATAGCCTTTAATAAAATGATTTCCAATCTTAGAAGCCTTATTTCTGAAGTAAACGACACAACAGAAGTAGTATCAAGCGAAACTCAGAAACTTGAAACTACAGTTGAAGAAGTTGCTACGAGAATGAAAGGAATAAATCATTCAGTGGAAGAAATAACAGGAGGGGCAGAGGAGCTGAGTGCTACCACTGAAGAGGTTAATGCTTTTACGGAAGAAATCTCAAGTGCTGCAATTCACCTTGAAACTAAAGCAGAAGAAGCGAAAAAATCTTCGCAAGAAATTCATGAAAGAGCTATTGCAATAAAAAATGAGTCAGCTAAAGCTATGGAAAGAGGCAATGCACTTTATAAAGAAAAATATGAAGTAATCAAAAAAGCTATAGAGCAAGGTCAGGTAGTTGATGAAGTAAAGGTTATGGCTGATTCTATAGGAGATATTGCGTCTCAGACCAATCTTCTGGCATTAAATGCAGCTATAGAAGCTGCAAGGGTAGGAGAAGCAGGGAAAGGCTTCGCGGTAGTTGCTGATGAAGTGAGGAAGCTTGCTGAGCAGTCAAGCGAAGCTGTGAATAACATACATAATGTAGTAGACAAAGTAGAAGCAGCTTTCAGAAATCTCTCCATGGGTTCAAGTGAAGTTCTTGATTTTTTATCCAATGAAATGCAACCAAGTTACCAATTGTTGATGAATACAGGGGAGCAGTACAGTAAAGATGCCGAGTTCATAAATAAAATGGCTGATGAGATACTATCTGCAGTGAAAACCATGAATGCATCTATCGAACAAGTTAGTGGTTCCATACAGAATGTATCCGCCATTGCTCAGGAATCAGCAGCAGGTACTGAAGAAATATATAGCACTGTAAGCGAGAGCGTTGAAGCAGTAGAAGAGTTAGTAAAGTCTGCTCAAGAACAGCAGGAAATGGCGCTAAGGCTTAAAGAATTGGTGAGCAGATTCAAAATTTAATAAGTTGTATATAAATGACACATGAAGCAAGAATTTTACGATATCATGTGTCATTTTAGTACAATAGAGATTCATATATGTTTAATAATGATACAATTTGTTAAGCAATCCATAGAGATTCCTTTCTAAACACATTTATGACTGGCTGATTTAGCCCTTTGCAGACTACATAAATCCATAAAAATATGGCATGCTCTTTGCTGATAAAATAAATAAGTAATTTATGAGGAGGTAAGAAAATGAGAAAACCGGAACCTTTCAAAATTAAGATGGTAGAACCCATAAGGCTTATCCCAAGAGAAGAAAGAATCAAGGCTTTAGAGAGGGCAGGATACAATCCCTTTTCATTAAGATCCGACGATATTTTCATAGATTTGTTGACTGACAGCGGCACTGGAGCCATGAGCGATAGACAATGGGCTGGAATAATGATGGGAGACGAATCCTATGCAGGCAGCAGAAGCTTCTATAAATTAGAAGCAGCAGCCCAGGATATATTCGGCTACAAATACATTATCCCTACTCATCAGGGCAGAGGGGCAGAGCAGATCTTCTTTCCTCAAATGATAAAAAAAGGCCAGGATGTATTGGGTAACATGCATTTTGATACTACCATGGCACATATAGAACTGGCTGGAGGCCATGCAATAAATCTGGTACACGAGAGGGCATTCGATACAACGACACCCCATCCTTTCAAGGGAGATTTTGATTTAGAAAAGTTGGAAGACTACATCAAAACTAGAGGAGTAGAAAACATTGCCTTCCTCATCATGACTATTACATGCAACAGCGCAGGAGGCCAGCCTGTATCCATGGCTAACATGAGAGCAGTCAGTGAGATATGCAAAAAATATGGTGTAAGAGTATTCATAGATGCTGCCAGATATGCTGAAAATGCTTATTTCATAAAGACAAGAGAAGAAGGCTATGCAGATAAGCCCATAAAAGAGATAGTTAGAGAAATGTTCTCCTATGCAGAAGGCTTTACTATGAGCGCTAAGAAGGATGCTATAGTAAACATGGGCGGACTTGTTGGTATTAAGGATGATGAAGAGCTTTATTTAAGCACAAGGTCTATAGTAGTTCCTTATGAGGGATTCCCAACTTATGGCGGATTGTCAGGAAGGGATATAGAAGCTTTGGCTGTGGGATTATATGAAGGTATAGATGAAGCATACCTGGAATATAGAATTGGCCAGATGGAGTATCTGGGGAAAAGGCTTATGGATGGTGGAGTGCCAATTCAGACACCTCCTGGAGGCCATGCTATATTTGTAGATGCCAAGAAGTTTTTACCTCATATTCCATACTACCAATTCCCAGCTCAGGCATTGGCAAATGCTCTATATATAGAAAGCGGAATAAGAGCTGTCGAGATAGGTTCCTTCTTATTAGGCAGAGATCCTGAGACAGGAGAGCAGAGGGAAGCAGATATGGAGCTTATGAGACTTACAATACCGAGAAGAGTCTACACCAACAGCCATATGGACTATATAGCTGATTCACTTATAGCATTACTGGACAAAGCATCGGAAATAAAAGGCGTTGAAATAGAATATGAACCAAAGGTATTGAGACACTTTACGGCAAGACTAAGACCTGTAAAATAGCAAATTGCAAATTAAGGGAGAAACAGGCCGCTGGAATTTTCCAGCAGCCTGTTTTTTTATAAGCCATAGGAAAGTATAAATCCACCTTAATATTAACTTGACCTAATGGCTTTCTTATTATTCGTTAACCTATATACATAACGAAAAGTAGAAAATATGAAAAATATATAACTATAAGTAGAAAACATTGCTATATAAATATATAATAGTAAATGGAGGTGAGTTTAGTGGATGATATAGATATTAAAATATTGAGAGTATTAGAAAAAGAGGGAAGGATTACACACGAAGAAATATCTAAGAGACTTAACTTATCCAGACCTGCAATTTATCAAAGAGTTACTAAACTAGAGCAGACAGGAGTCATAAAAGGGTATAAGACAGATATAGAATGGAGCAAAGCTGGACAGCCCCTCAGAGCTTTAGTTTTTATAAGTGTAAAAACTTCTGATTTCAATAGTCTTATGGATGAAATAGTAAGTTTAGATATTAAGGGCTTGGACATTGAAGAGTGCTTAAGGATTACTGGACAATGGTGTATTATGTTGAGAATAAGAGCTGAAGAAACAGCACAGATAACTCTATTGCATGATGAGGTTTTGAAAATTCAAGGAGTCACAGAGACCTTTACGATGCTGATTCTTTCAGAAAAAGGACTTAATTAGATTTGGAGGGTACTAGAAAATGAATAACTCTATAGCGCAATTATTGAAGTTTGAAAACGAAAAAGTTTTGGATTATCTACCGGGAAGCAAAGAAAGAACAGAAATTAAAAAAGAACTCAAATCTTTAAAAGAGGAAGTACTGGAAATTCCTTTGATAATCGGGGGTAAGGAAATAAGGACGGGAAATATAGGTCAATGCATTATACCCCATGATAACAAAAAAGTTATTGCCAAATATCATATGGCAGGGGAAACAGAAGTAAAAATGGCTATCCAAGCAGCTTTAGAAGCCAAAAAACAGTGGGAAAAGCTTCACTGGGAGCATAGAGCAGCTATTTTCATGAAAGCTGCAGAGCTAGCTTCAACTACTTGGAGGGCAAGGCTTAATGCTGCCACAATGCTATGTCAGAGCAAAACCTTTATTCAGGCTGAAATAGATTCGGCTTGTGAATTGGTAGATTTTTTGAGGTATAATGCTCAATGCATTTATGAAATATATAATGAACAACCTATGTCTGCAAAAGGCAGTTGGAACAGGATGGAATACAGACCTCTTGAAGGTTTTGTGTTTGCTGTATCACCATTTAATTTTACTGCTATAGGTTGCAACCTGGCTACCGCACCAGCTATAACAGGTAATGTGGTATTATGGAAGCCTTCTTCTGACGCCGTATATTCGTCCTACATGGTATTTAAGCTTCTTCAGGAAGCAGGCCTTCCTGATGGAGTAATTAACTTTATCCCTGGCAGCGGAGGGAATATAGGGAATATAGTATTGTCGCATGAAAGCCTGGCAGGAGTTCATTATACCGGTTCTACAGAGGTATTCAGGACTATGTGGAAAGCTGTTGCCAATAATCTGGATAAATACAGAACATTCCCTAGGCTGGTAGGTGAGACAGGGGGTAAGGATTATATATTTGCTCACAATTCTTCCCGTGTTGATGCATTAGTTGCATCCATAATCAGAGGAGCTTTTGAATATCAGGGGCAGAAATGCTCTGCTGCTTCCAGGGCCTATATCCCAAGAAGCATCTGGCCGGAAGTGAAGGAAAAACTTATAAAAGAAATCAAAACAATAAAAGTGGGGGATGTAGAAGATTTCAGCAACTTCATGGGTGCAGTAATAAATCAAAAAGCATTTAACACCATAAAAGAATACATCGAATATGCTAAAGAGTCTAGAGAAACTGAAATTATTATTGGCGGTAATTGTGATGATTCAGTGGGCTATTTTGTAGAGCCTACAGTTATAGTTACCACAAACCCATATTTTAAAACCATGGTGGAAGAAATATTTGGTCCTGTTATTACAATTTATGTATACGAAGACGAAGATTACGAGGATACCATAAAAATATGTGAGAGAACTTCTCCGTATGGATTGACAGGTGCAATATTTGCTACTGATAGATATATAATTGCAAAACTGGAAGAGGAGCTGACCCACAGTGCGGGAAACTTCTATATAAACGACAAGCCTACAGGAGCTGTGGTGGGGCAACAGCCCTTTGGAGGAGCCAGAGCATCGGGAACAAATGATAAAGCAGGCAGCAAGTTCAATCTGCTTCGCTGGATGAGCCCAAGGACTATTAAAGAAAACTTTAATTGTGTAACTGATTACAGATATGAAAGCAATATAGAATAGTATATACTGAAGACAGGAATATATCCTGTCTTTAATTTTGACTTTCCGCTGATTGCATTACAAGAAAGGCATAATCGATTGTTATAAAAGTTTATATAGAATAGCTTTCTTGCAATAAATAGGGAACAATCATTAATCCATTAAAGTCTAAAATATAAGAAGGATTTGGAAAGGATGGTGTGGAAAGTGCATGACAGCGGGAAACTCTTGAAGAATACTATTATTTGCATGGTCATAGCCTCTATGGTTTTATGTTCCATAGCCTTTGCTAAAGAAGAGACATATAGGGAGCTTCCTCATACTAAGGTTTTCTATGATGAAACATTGGAAGTGCCCTTTGATGAGCCTCTTGCTGCAAACTCCATTAATAGGACTAACATATATGTGAAAAATTCAAAAGGATCAAAGGTGCCAATAGACAGAAGTATAAGCGAAGATGGAAAGACCATAATTATCAAACCTATTAATGAGTATATTAGAGGCGAAAACTATACTTTATATATAAGCAAAAATGTGAAATACAGAAGCGGCAAAGCTATCGGCCAGAATCTAAAAATGAACTTCACCATCATGGAGCAAACACCTGTGGAACTTCCTACAGTGGGCACTGCGGAAAATCTGAAGTATCTGTTGAAAGAAGCGGGACTGGATCAAGAGCAGGACTATTTATTGGATGGAGCGGATATGATAAGGGGGTCTTTTGACGCTGCTGCTACAAAAAAGCTAGCCGAAGCACCGGCCGCAGCCTCTGGATTATTAAACAGTGTCTCTGCCGAAGTCACATCTGGTCAAGCGGATTATTCAACCACAAATGTGCAGGTTCAGGGAGTAGATGAGGCAGATGTGGTGAAGACAGATGGAGAATATCTTTATCAAGTGAACAATAGCAGAATAGTCATCGCAAAAATATATCCATCTAATGAAATGAAGATAGTAAAAATAATAGATATGGATGAAGAGAACCTTTATCCTATGGAGCTTTATGTGGATGAAGAGAGATTGGTAGTAATAGGCCATTCTAATAACAGCATCCCAATTATGAGGCCCATGACTATAGATGCAAGAATATCCATATACCCTCCCCGTTATTCTTACACGACAGTAAAGCTCATAGAGTACGATATAATGGACAAAAAGAACATAACAAAGACAAGAGAAATAGAGCTGGAAGGCGCCTATGTTTCTTCCAGAAAAATAGAAGATAAGCTCTATCTGGTATCAGGCAAAAGATTCAATTACTATCACATAATGAGAACTAGCCAGGAGAACTATACCCCTTCCTATAAGGATAGTGCCCTAGGTGATGAATTTATAAACATACCATATGATAAAATCGCCTATTTCCCAAATTGCATATCTGCCAACTATCTAATAGTTGCGGGTGTAAACCTGGGCAATCCCGAGGAGGGTGTTAATGTATCTACCTATTTGGGAGGAGGCCAGGATATATATGCATCAGGTGAAAATCTATATGTGGCATTGTTAAGAAGAGAAGCAAAGCCTGATAATCCTGTGATAAATGATTCTGCCAATCCCCAAGAGAAGTATGATCATTACAGAGATAAAGAAACGGTTGTTTACAAGTTTACAATGAATGAAGGCAAGCTTATATGTACCGGCAATGGCGTAGTGCCAGGGGAAATACTGAATCAATTTTCAATGGACGAACATAAAGGTTATTTCCGAATAGCTACTACCAGAGGAGAAATATGGAGAGATGATGAACATACTTCAAAGAATAACCTTTATGTCCTTGACAAAGATATGCAAATTGTTGGCAGCATAGAAGATATAGCTCCCGGGGAAAAGATCTATTCAGTAAGATTTATGGGAGACAGGGCATACATGGTAACCTTCAAGACAGTAGACCCACTGTTTGTATTAGATTTGAAGGATCCCAAAGCCCCCAGAATATTAGGTGCATTAAAGATACCAGGCTACAGCGATTATCTCCATCCTTATGATGAAAATCATATAATCGGCTTTGGTAAGGATACGGTCGAAGTAGTGCATAAGGATATTCATGGCAATGAAAGAGGAACCACTGCATATTATTTAGGCATGAAAATAGCCATGTTCGATGTAAGCGATGTGGCCAATCCTAAAGAGTTGTTTACAGAAAAGATTGGAGATAGAGGAACCACATCCGAATTATTAAATAACCACAAGGCACTCCTTTTCTCAAAAGAAAGGAATTTGATGGCCTTCCCTGTTACAGTTATGGAGGTAGATAAAGCAGATAAGGGAATCAGCCAGAATCAGGCACCTCAGTATGGCCAATTTACATTCCAGGGAGCCTATGTGTATAACATCAACCTTGCAGAAGGATTCAAGCTAAAGGGCAAGATTACCCACATAACCAATGATGAATATATGAAAGCAGGTGCCTATTGGTATGACAGCAGCAAAAATGTAGAGAGAATTCTCTACATCAATGATGATTTATATACCATATCTAAAGGCTTGATAAAGGCAAATGATATAAACACTTTAAAGGCTAAAGGAGAATTGGAGATACCTGCAAAATAGTTTTCCTTCAAATTATTATATAAGACTCCTTATGATTTCTAAATAAGTCTCATATGCCAGACTTAGAACACTTTCATCAAAGTCAAACCTACTGTTATGATGGGGGGCAGCTAATTTGGTACCAAACATGAGGTATACAGATTTGCCCCCGTTTCTTTCTACTTCATTCATCATGTAAGTAATATCTTCAGAGGCTCCCAATGATTTCTCTGTTGTTACCTTTATACCTTTCTTCTTCAGGATTCCAGTCAATCTATCTATAAAATCCTTGGGATAACTATTATAAGCCGGTGCTCCACCTGCTTCAACAATTCTGTACTCAACATCAAAGGCCTTAGCGCTTCCTTCTATGACATGATGTACCTTCTGGAGAAGAAGTCTATTTATATCTTCATTTTCACCTCTTGTTTCTATTTCCATAAATGCCTTATGCGGCACTATGTTTCTTGCTGTTCCTGCTTTGAGTATTCCCACATTAAGTCTGCTCATTCCACTTCCGAACTGTGTCAAAGTATGAAGATTCAAGGCACAGCTGGAAGCTGCAAGCAACGCATTCTTGCCTATTTCCGGATTGGCTCCTGCATGAGCCGGTTTTCCTTCAAAATATATGTCCAGCTTGGAAGTAGCTAAAAATCCTATAGTACCACACACGACTTCATTTTCCTCCGCACCTAATCCTATATGACCAGAGATCAGATAATCTACATCTTTCAATATTCCTGATTCAACTATGCTTTTTGAACCTCTTACTCCTTCTTCTGCAGGCTGGAAAATCAGTATGTATTTTCCTGATAGATGATGTTTTTCCTTGGCTAGTTGTTCAGCAACAGCAATTCCCAAAGCAATATGGCCATCATGACCGCATGCATGCATAGCATCTGTGTTTTTTGATGCGAAGCCTTCCATAGCTGGTCTGTGCTTTTTATCATTGCTTTCTTCGATACCATTAGCATCAATATCAAATCGCAGGGCTATGACAGGTCCGTCTCTATGTGTATCTAATATGCCAACTGCACCTGTATAGCCATCCAATATCTCAGATACATCAAAATCTGCATATTCAGATATAGCTTCTCTATGCTTCTTCATCGTTTCATTATCGGGAAGTCCCATCCGTTCTCCGTGGATTTCCTTTCCGTATTTTACTTCATAGCCAAAGGATTTCAAATATTTGATTATTTTTATTGAAGTTTCGAACTCAAGCCATCCTGTTTCTGCACATCTATGAAACTCTCTTCTTAAAGCAACAATTTTTTCATATTTATTGCCCACTATATCAACTTCCTTTCAAGTATAACAGTTCATTTAAAGAATATTATGGTTCCGCTTATAGTATAAATTATATTAACAAAGATGGGCACTATGCCAAGAAATTATTGAAATCTCCTAGCTGGCCACTTTGTTAAAAAAAATAAAAAGGGGGATTCATATGAAAGTCAACACCAATACTGGGCAAAAACAAAAAACCGGAGGCTTCCTGGGCTGGGTTGAAAGGGTAGGAAATAAGATACCCCATCCATTTATACTCTTCCTGTGGCTAATCCTTATCATCTGGATCATATCCTTTATATGTGCAAAGGCCGGAGTAAAGGTAATAGATCCTGTTAAAGGAGAAGAAGTTATAGCGAAAAATCTGCTGTCAGGAGAGGGAGTTACTTTTGCATTGACCAACGTTATAAAAAACTTTACAGGCTTTGCTCCTTTAGGATTAGTTCTGACCATGGCTTTAGGTATAGGGCTTGCTGAAAGAATAGGTCTCATGTCAGCATTTATGAGAAAGACCATATTAGGAGCTTCGCCCAAAATAGTAACCTTTATTATAGCTGTGATAGGTGTATGTGGCAATATAGCCTCAGATGCGGCTATAGTTATTGTTCCGGCTATTGCAGCCATGATATTTTTGTCGCTGGGAAGACATCCCTTGGCTGGCATAGCCTTAGGTTATGCATCAACTACTGCAGGATTTAGTGCCAACTTGATAATAGCAGGTACTGACGGCTTGCTTTCAGGAATAACAAATGAGGCATCAAAAATTGTAAATGGCATTGAAATTCCTGTAACTGCTAACTGGTACTTTATGGCCTCCTCCACTATTATACTAGCCATTATTATTACGTG
>ENA-OWOZ01002645-OWOZ01002645.1-bioreactor-metagenome-genome-assembly--contig:-NODE-2645-length-13040-cov-2.620458_pt1 | contig 13040 bp, 7 predicted proteins | sample MGYA00238140_ERZ651804 | MGnify/ENA primary metagenome ERZ651804 (study PRJEB26910, sample SAMN07631232) | bioreactor metagenome | isolation source: Switchgrass digestor | place: USA: Dartmouth... | reverse complement strand
TGTCGAAACTTGGGGGCCTCTTGCAGGTATTCTCTTTCCCGTGGTGGAAGCCTTTTTACCCATCCTGCCCTTGGTGGGTTTTGTTATAATGAATGTAGCCGTATTCGGATTTTTTTTCGGTTACCTGTATTCCTGGATCGGTAACTGCCTGGGTTCATTTCTTTTGTTTCTGCTGCTCAGAAAGGTGGGAGCAAAAAAAATTGAGGAAAAAATAAGAAAAAGCAAATATCGGACCACTCTTGAAAAGATAAAAAGAAAACAACTCAATCTTTTGTTTTTACTCTATTGTTTTCCCTTCACCCCTTCCTTTCTCCTGAGCGGGGCTGCGGCACTGACAAACATGAGGACGGAAGTTTTTCTTGCAGTCCTCCTGCCTTCAAAATTTGTTATGCTATTAATCCTGGCCTTCATAGGTGAAAACGTGAGTTCATTTTTTGAAAATCCGGCAAAATCCATATTCTTTATCATATTCATCCTTTCGGTAAATTATTTGTTCAAGTATATATTTGAAAACAAGTATGAGGACGCTATTAAGGAATTAAATGCCGTGCTTTCAGCCAACGGAAAAGAAATAAATAAGGAAGTAAAGCTGGGTGATAGATATATCAGCATTTGGGGCGGAGGCAGTATAGGAGGAAATGGCTATACAATAGCCATAACATGCAGAGGCGGCCTGTCCTTTGAAGACTTCAAAAAGAAATATCCGGAGTGGTAAAGTGGGTGAGGTCTCTTATGAAGCGAATTAAGCAGCCAATAGCGCTGCTGCTGATTCTGTCTATAATAGCTTCCCTTCAAATTATTGCAGACTATACCGGTGGCATCGAAGTTTTAGCAGAAGAGCCTAAAGAAGAGCCTAAATATGAAATAGGGATGGACAAGATAAGAGTTTCCAATGGAATAATGGGGGTCTATGCCCCAGAGATATACAATGTTTCAAACCCGAATGCCGATACCAGCGCCAAGGCATGGGATATCCTTAAGTCCTCAGGACAGCTGCCGGAATTTGTAACTTCTCCTTACGTTCAAGTCGGAGGGAAAAAGTATGGCTTTAATTTTAAGCTTTGGAACGACAAGCATATCGTTGTGTACGGCAAGGCCACCGATGCGGGGGTAAATCCCAGGTTGACAGCAGTTAACGGTTACAAGGACTGGAAAACAAAAAAGGATGATCCTACATGTGGACAATACTACGCTAGAGGGGGAGAAAGGGGAGAATACAGGTATCATGGTTATGATGCCTCCGGAAACCTGTATTCCAACACTTCCTTTCCCATAGACGGCGTAGGCAAGAACATGAATGAATACAAGTGGATATATAAGCCATGGGATAGTAGGATTGTTGAAATAAGTGACTGGAATAGATATGCATTGCGAGAGTATGATAGGATTATCCGTCAGGGTCAGCAGCCTTCGGAAGAAGCGCAAACACTGGCTGAATGGATCTCCAAAGGCTTTTATAAAGACGAAGCCGATACCAAAACCAAGCAGCCCATAACTACCCTGGACTGGAGCAATGCCGAATCGCCCAATGACTTATCCGGAGCTGTTTCCAGTTATAACGGAAGGTTGGCATACAATTACGCCAATGTGATGTCGGCTCCAACTCCTTTATATCCTGGTGAAGCAAAAATGTGGATAAAGGCCCAGGATGGCACATATCGCTATAGAACGGCTTTTATACCGGCTTTTGGTGATAAGCTAAAAAAAGGAGAAGTTTCAGCAGAGATCGTTGTGCTGACTAACGAAATGCAGGATATAAGTATCAGAGACTGGGATGATTCCGACGATTATAAAAAGCATCTGAATGAAACGAAAAAAGTTGAATTACAGGTCATAAGCACCCTACCTGATAAAGACATATTCAACGACCCGATAAAAAAGACCATATACTTCAACAGAAATGACATGGTGGCAGGGGAGGAAGCATGGAGGATTAATCTTACGGATAAAACCAACCTTGGCGGTGTGCCTAATGCCAGCTGGGACAAAAAATCCCCATATTATGTGGACTGGCAGGGCGATGGCAATGCTCATGGCCGGGCTACCTTCACAATAACCATGAAAGTATCGGATATAATAAGGGCATATAAGGAAGGAAAAACCGGGATAGAGGTATCCTATAAGGCAACTGCAAGGTTTTACAGCAAAGAAAATAAGTCGGAGCCTACTGAAATAAGCAGCAGTGTTTATACCTACCATATACCATTTGAGGTGAAAGAAGGCCCTCCTCCCCCTCCTCCACCTCCTCCTAAGGAAGAAATAGAAGAGGAAGTGGATCCGCCGGATTTTATAAACCCCGATGTATACCTTCCTGAACCGGCTTTTGACATAGTGCCATATAAGCCAGAGGACAGGACTGAATATAAGGATGCAAAGGGAGGAGCTGTAGATATAGTAAGCAAAAAGGTTTATGTGGACGGTGATCCGGTAAGCTATGATGAATTTTTCAGTGGTGAATTTGTATTCGGAGAGTGCGGATATGACCGGCTGGCAAACATAATAGTTGTATATACGGCATCGGATGGTTCGGTATCCTATACCTCAAGATGGATAAGGGTATTGAACACCAAGCCCAGGGTACAATTTATCTTCTCCGGTGATTACAAGCAGAACAGAAAGCAGTCTGTCGAAAACACATCACCGCTGGCCAACACAAAAGAGGTCATTGAAACATACCCCATAGTAAAATATGAATGGACGGTGGAAGCAGTTGGGGGAGGAGCTTCCAACACAGCCATAAAAAGCGGAACTCTTACCGACATGTACCGGGAGTTTACCTTCAAAGAGCCGGGTTCATACAGAATAACCCTGGTAGGAACTAATACCCTGGGACGAGTATCCGATCCCTATGTATTGGATTTTGAAATTTTACCGGATACGCCGCCGGCAGTTATATGTGAACTTAACAATGTATCCGTTGCCAGGGGCGAAACTATAAAAGCATATTTCTTTGAATCGGTAAGCACTGACGGCGACAGCATTGAAAGCACAACAGTACAGCTTTACCATGATGCCGACAATGACGGTGTGCCGGAAACTCTGTTGAAAACCTGGAACAATGTTGCCAATGGGGAATTCCCCGAATATACCGTTTCAAAGCTGGGTATGTACAGGTTTAAGATTACTTCTAAGGAAAAGATGCATGGAAGCTTTATCGACGGACATGTTACAGCTGCCGATGCCCAGGTAAAAGTAATCGAAAGGGATTTCTGGGTTGACAACTATGTACCTCAGACGGATATATATACCGATGTTCCAATGGAGAGGGCACAAGTAGATGTATATATCCTGACTGATTCTCAGCTGGCGCAGCAGAAAATTGACCATGTAAAAAACGGAAGGATGGATCTCAACAAGTACCTGAGAATGTATAATTTTAATCCTGTAGTTGAGCATTGGGACTTAAAGACATACACCTATTCCCAGTCAGCAAGCACTACCAGGAATACTGGTACAGACTATCCTCCTTCCAGCGTATACTACTCAAGCGGTGGCTATTCCGGAACATTGTCCAGGACAAGCGTCAGTGATAACGGAAGTTACCAGGATTTCGGCCACTATGAGGAAAGGGAAGAATCAAAAACCGCAACAAGGACAGCTGGTGGATACAACTATAATTATTACAAATACACAAATGGTAGTTGGGTCGAGACTGGTTCTAGCGGCTCCGATACCCCTACCATAAGCTATAGTGATGCCGATGGATTTACCGGAACTTTAGAAAAAAGGAATGTCGAAAGGATATATGATAGCGGAGTACCTTCCGGAAAAGCTGAGGAAGGTGCTACATATACAAGGGTTAGATATTATACCGCATATTATTCCGGTACTGTTACAAGAAAGGTGCAGTACTGGGTATCGGATTGGCAATGGGTTCCTAACTATACAGGCTTTTATAGCGGAACTATTTACAAATATGTAAAGGCGCCCTATATCGATCCTTTCCGGGCAACATCGGAAAAGTATGTGATATATATAAGCGATGGAAAAATTAATGATATGCCGGATCTTCAAAGTGTATTGAGCAAGTCCGGAGCAAAGCTCATATTGATAGGCAGCTCTGCTGCTGCAGCCCAGGTTTCATCGGTCAAATATATACCGGTTACAGGGGACATAAGCGCAGATATAAACAATGCTCTCAACTTCATAGTTGAAACCATTCCGAAAAAAGAAGGGTACTATGTTCTGGCAGGGGTTGACACTATAGACTTTAAGGTTGATGATTTCGACCAGGAGAATGACCCGATAGTCGAGGCTAAATTCCTGTATGTCCAGGATGCCAACTACTTTGACAATACTCAGGGCTTGGATAGCTTTGCAGTGCCGGAGTTCAGCCAAACCAGTGGATGGACAACAACAAAGGCCACAAAGCTCAATAAAGTGGGCAAATACAATATTTACAGGAGGATAAAAGACCAGCCTTCCACTGATCCGAGGTTTGCCGGTTACAGCTATTATTCCGGAACACCGTATATTACGATCTATGCCCACAGGAAGCCTATAGCCCTGGCAGAACTGCAATGGACATTTGACAAAACCACAACAACATACAATACCACCTGGGTGGACAAGTCTTATGATTTGGATCATCAATACAGCAGGGCGGATAAGGGTATAGTGGAAAGGAAAATCAAGTTCCGTCAGGTAGGCGCCGACTGGAACTATTACATTCCGGCAAAGCTTTCTCCGGGCAATTATGAGCTGGAGTACTATGTCAAAGACGTAGAAGGGGTATGGTCTGATCCCTTTAGAATGAACTTTACACTTTTGGCCAATCCGGCGCCGACAGTTGACGCAACACCTACAAGTGCAGATTGGACAAATGCCAATGTAACCTGTACTATCACGGCCAGCGATCCTTCTGGAGATTATGCCTACACTAACTATATGTGGAGTACATCAACCACAAAGCCGACTTCCGGCTGGACAATGAATACCGCCGGCACATTTAATGTAACACAGTCAACGCAAGGTGTATGGTATCTGCATATGGAAGCGTTCGATTACGGCGGAAACAGATTTTACCGCATGAGAGGGCCATATAAAATAGATAAGACACCGCCTTCAGCAGTGTTTAACCCCAATTCTGCTTCCTGGAGAAACACTAATGTAAATGTGGTTATCGATCCTTCGGATACAGGCGGCAGCGGTGTTAAACAATGGAGGTACAGGAAGTCCACCGATAACGGCAGCACCTATGGGGAATGGAGCAATTATGTAACAGGGGACACAAACTGGACTGTAGTCGTTGATACTACCGGCCTTAACAAGATACAGGCAGAGATCCAGGACAATGCCGGTAATATTGGCTATGTAACATCAGGAACCTATTATATAGACAAGATAGCCCCTACAATAACTGCTAACCCTACAACATTGGAAAGCACCAATCCGGTCACCGTGGCGGTGGCATCTGTTGATACTGGAGGAAGCAGATTAAAACAGACTAACTACAGGTGGTCAACTACTGCTGCAAAACCCACAAGCGGATGGTCAACATCAACTGCCGGCAGTTTTACTACTTCCCTTACTATAGAAAATGTTGTACATTACCTGCATGTTGAAGCTTTCGATAACGCCGGCAATTCGACTTACAGAGTTTTCGGACCGTATATATATAATCCTGTAAAAATCACCAGTGTAACCATATCCGGCTATTGGAATCACTGGCGCGGGCAGACAGACCTATTGGGAAAACGCATGACCAATGAGCCTCATAGGTTCCTGAGCCTTGAAAAGGTCAGAATAGAGGTAACGACGATAGGCAATCCCGAAAGGATAGAAGTGAGATTCAGCCCTGAACTGGAAGCTATGATGTATGTTGATCCTAAGGGCAACAGATATGATTACAGGGAGATGGTGGGCTATTATGTGGGATTTCCCTGCCAGCCTGCTGTTAATGACAATAAAGCAGTGTGGGAATACATCCTGCCGCTGGCTCCAAGTACCAAAGACTGGGACAACAATGTGTTGAGGAGCCCGTACTGGATGAAAGTAACGGCATACAAGGGAAGTTCCTCCGACACTTATATGATCACAGATATAAATATAACCGGCAATGTATATGATTTGATATACATACAGCCGGTGGACTAAATGGCTATACTCCATCCCCTGTGGGATTCTTTTTGGGGGAAATTCATTTCCCACGGTAAATAGTAATTATTATAGTAAAGATTTTTATATCCATCGTTTTTTTCTTTAAAGCTTTTAATGATGCTTTCTCCAGGCATTTCATTCCCGGTACCCATCTGTATTACGGCGTATGTTATAACTTCTGCATCTTTGATGCTAACAGGCATATATCGTATTTTTCTTTTGCCGGACGGCTCATCGCTTTGATAGGGGGCAATTTATAAATCATGAGATTATTAGCTTGTTAGCAGGCTATCATCCATGCATAAACCTGCTATTGAGCTACAATAGACTTTTTGTAGATTCGTCAAATCCATGCTTATAACATCTTAGAAACTCTTATGTAGTGCTAAATTGCATGCAATAATGAAAAGCTCAGAATTCTTGGTGTTCATTTACATACATGACATCTTTTGAAGCTATCTTTCAAACTAATTTTTAGACTATCTTTTTAAACTATCTTTTAACCATCTTTTAAACTATCTTTCATAACCACACGCTCAGTTGACATAAATTTAAAATGTGAATTGGAGACAATAATGCATGCTGTAGTAAAATGTAGCTAAATATATTATAATAAATGTAATGTTTGAGAATAGGGGGATCGGTTGTATGGACATGGATAAAGATGTGTCTGTTCTTCCAAAGGCTTGGGAAAGCTTGCTCAAATCTTCGGATTATCTGCCAGTGATAGTCAAGAGCATTGAGAGGGTGCATGATACCAGCTGGTCTATGGAGCCGAATATCCATGACTTTTATGAAATGGTATATATGAAAAAGGGAAAAGCCGTTTTTGAAATTTCCGGCCAGCCTGCGCCCATAGGCCCCAATGACATAATCATTATAAAACCGAATCAACCGCATAAATTCATTGTAAAATCGGAACCGGGATGCGAATTCATCGTTTTGAGTTTCAAGTTTGCCGGTCAGATGCACAGCGATTATTCGGAGGTATCCCTGGGGGATTTCCTTAACTTTGTAAGCGGACGGGAATCCGGACCTTTTATTTCCCTCAAGGTAAGCCAGAAGAATGATATAATATTGTTGCTAAACAGGATTTTGAAGGAAAGGGAAAGCCAGGAAATAGGCAGTGAATTTTTAAATTACCTCCTTGTGCTGGAATTGTTTGTGCTCATTTCAAGAGCGCTGAAAATGGAATGGGAGAACAGCATAAAGGACAAGAGCCCCAAGCTTAAGGAACTGATCCGGATTGCGGTAAATTATATAAACAACAACTTTGAGAGGGATATTTCCCTGGGAGATATAGCAAGGTTCGTGTTTCTGAGTCCGAGCTATTTTACAAGGGCTTTCAAGGAAGAGGTGGGCATAAGCCCTATAAATTATCTGCTCAAGGTGAGGATTGCCAGGGCGGAGGAGCTGCTTGTTGAGACAAATCTTAAAATAAGCGATATCGCGCTGAGCGTAGGATTTTCAAATCAACAGAGGTTTAATGAGATTTTCAAAAAATATGTTAAGCAGACACCCCTTCAGTACAGAAAGCAGGAAAAGGAAAAGATTCTGAACCGGCGAGGATAAAAGAGAAGATTCTTAAGCAGATCAGGGGAGGGATCAAGTTAACATAATACTTAGCCGAAAGCCTGTGACTTTAGTCACTGGGATGAAGGCCTGTCTTGATCTCATGAAACAGCTCGCGGCTTTAAAAGATTGCTTTTATGAGGGAATTATCAATTAATTATAAATCAGATGATAGTCCGGAAGTCGCAAGGTAAAGCAAGCCTGCGGCTTTTTTCATGTCCAAAAGCATCATGTCTTTGAGCTTTTATTTCTATTAATATTGAATCTTTTCCATAGCAGATAAAGTAAATAAAAAAGCGAACCAACACCGGATGATCGCCGCTAATGATGGGCAACATAATTACACAGCCTTCCTGTGCGATGAAGTTTAGCAATTTGATTGGCATTCATGGATTTCCTTTTTGGATGGGAGGATGATATTATAGATAACAAGAAACCTTTTAAAAGAGTAGGAACCCACAATGGAAAGTTCCATGCCGACGAGGTGTTGGCGACTGCAATTCTTAAAGAAATATATGACATAGAGGTAGTCAGAAGCAGAGACCCGGAGGTGTTAAGCAGTCTGGAGCTGGTATATGACGTGGGAGGCGGAGAGTTCGACCATCATGACAATGATAAAATTTATCGGGAAAGCGGCACCCCCTACGCAGCTTGCGGCTTAATATGGAGGAAGTTCGGGAGAGATGTGATAAGAGCCAGGGATAGTTCCCTGACGGAATCTGATATAGACTGGGTCTTCAAGCAAATTGATGCGGTCTTGATGGAAGGGGTGGATGCCAACGATAACGGAGTGAAGACCAGTGAAACCATTATTCCCACCATGTGCATATCAACCATCATTTCAGGCTTCAATCCGCCATGGTATTCGCACAAGGACGAGGATGATGCTTTTCATGAAGCAGTGAGCCTGGCATCAATGGTTCTTGACAATACTATCAATCAGCAATTTTCAATCATAAAAGCGAGAAGCAAAGTGATTGAGGCTTACAAAAACCGCACCAAGCCCCAACTGCTGGTTCTTGATCAATATTGCCCATGGGGAAGGATACTTCAAGAAATCGACACCGAAAAAGAGGTATTATTTGTTGTGTACCCCAACAAGGAAGGCTATGCCCTTCAGACGGTGAGAAAGGAAGGTGGCTCTTTCGAATCCAGAAAGAATTTGCCGAAAGAGTGGGCTGGAAAAAGGGATGAGGAGCTCGGTAAAATTATAGGCATCGATGATGCGGTATTCTGCCACCCTGCAAGATTCATTGCCGGAGCGAAGTCCTTCGAAAGCATAATGAAGATGGCGGATATAGCGATCGACAGGCGTCCGGAAATTATTATCCCGAAGATCCTAAAAGCACCAAAAGACTTGAAGTCATCGAAAACTTTGAAAGCATTTAAAAATCTGTTCGGAAAGGTAAAAAACAAATCAAGATACAAAGTTCGGATAAGGATATAGAAAAAAGCCCTGGAGAAACCCGGGCTTTTTTTCTAGTCATTGGTAGCCATTCTGTCAATGGGGCCGTTGTCTGCCGCAATTTCCTGAAGCTCAAAAACTGAAATGGGAAACATGGGAAGTCCCACCACATAAGGGGTGATTTCATACGTCTGAAAATACACCACCAGAGCCTTGTCGGCGATATAGTAGTCCTGGTTGGGGCTTATACCTTTAAAGTTGTCCAGCAGAGGTATATCCCTTTCCGCAATCTGCTTTCTTATGTTCTCCGAAATCAGGCTTACATAATCACTGCCCGGCTTAAACAGATCACTTAATTGATATTCCCTTCCTGTCTGAATGTCAAAAGTGAGGGACTTGATCACTGTCAATCCATGGGCAGCCATGGGTGGGTAAGAATAATTGCCGATATTTAAGCTAAGTATGCCCCTTAAATTGGACTTTAGCTCATACCAGCCTGTAACTTGGGTTTGTGGGTTCTCATAATATCCCTGTTGAGCTATAAGTTGAATGACAAGGTTATAAATCCTGTTGTTTATGCTCTGCTGCACTGCCACGTTTGGAAGTCCTGACACAACAGGATAAAAGAGGTTCATATTCGGCATCAAAAGCCTGCGGGTGAACACCATGACCGGCGGCATCACCGTATTCATCACCGTACTCATAACTATTATTTCTGCTCCGTCAAAAATAATCCTGATGTAAGTTTATTCCTACCGGGCGGAAAATGTGCTCGGTTACCACCGGGATGCAGCAAAAATTGAGGAAACAGGTCTTCTATGTCCGCAGACTGTTATATATGCTTATGATGGCGCATATATCAAAAAACGTGAAAAAACCGTTCAATTGTCAATAAGTATCGGGAAGAAGACAGAGTGATAAGCATGTATAATCTATTTAACAATAAGGAGGGTTTTATTATGGGCATGACGATGACACAAAAAATACTGGCTGACCATTCCGGACAGAAAAGCGTCAAGGCAGGTCAGTTGATAAGCGCCAAGCTGGATATGGTGCTGGGTAATGATGTCACAACTCCTGTGGCAGTCAAAGAGTTCAGGAAAGCAGGGCTTAACAAGGTTTTTGATATAAATAAAATCGCTATAGTACCGGACCATTTTACTCCGAACAAGGATATCAAATCTGCCGAGCAGGTTAAGTTTATCCGGGAGTTCGCCAGGGAAATGGGTATTGTTAATTTCTTCGAGATAGGCCAGATGGGAGTGGAGCATGCGCTTCTTCCGGAAAAAGGCCTGGTTGTACCGGGAGATGTAGTTATAGGAGCTGATTCCCATACATGTACCTATGGAGCATTGGGAGCCTTTTCCACAGGTGTGGGAAGCACCGACATGGCAGCAGGTATGGCAAGCGGCGAAGCATGGTTCAAAGTTCCGGAAGCAATAAGATTTGTTCTGAGGGGCAAGCCTTCAAAATGGGTAAGCGGTAAAGACGTCATACTTCACATAATAGGCATGATAGGAGTAGATGGTGCGCTGTATAAATCAATGGAGTTTACCGGAGAAGGCCTGAAGCATTTGTCGATGGACGACAGGTTTGCCATGGCAAATATGGCTATTGAGGCCGGCGGTAAAAACGGCATTTTCGAAGTGGATGAGAAAACCCTCGAATATGTGCGGGAGCATTCAACAAAGCCTTACAAGGTGTATAAAGCAGATGAAGATGCAGAGTATGAGAAAACTTATGAGATAGACCTTTCCAGCATAAAGCCCACGGTTGCGTTTCCTCATCTTCCTGAAAACACCAGGACAATTGACGAGGTGGGAGATGTAAAAATACACCAAGTGGTGATTGGTTCATGCACCAATGGAAGGATTGAGGATCTGAGGGTTGCGGCGGAAATTCTTAAAGGCAGAAAAATACATCCTGACGTGAGATGCATCATCATACCTGCCACCCAGAAGATATGGAAGCAAGCTATGAATGAAGGCCTGTTTGATATATTTGTTGATGCTGGAGCGGCAGTAAGTACGCCTACATGCGGACCATGCCTTGGCGGCCATATGGGCATACTGGCAAAGGGCGAAAGAGCCGTAGCGACTACCAACAGGAACTTCGTAGGCAGAATGGGGCACCCTGAAAGCGAAGTGTACCTGGCAAGTCCTGCAGTAGCGGCTGCATCGGCAGTAGCCGGAAGAATAGCAGGACCGGAAGAGTTATAATCAGCCAATAATCGATATGCAGCGTTTGACAAGTATTTCTGGATATATTTATAAGTAAAGTTAAGGATCAAATCAAAATATTCATTATATTATATAGAGATATGCTTACCGGCAAGATGCCTTATGAAGTCATTTTTACTTAGGTACTTGCCTTAAAGGTATCCGTTAGGAAATTCCCTTTAGTGAGATATAAATGGTTCGTATAGGCAGATTTCGTGTCATCAACTGCGATAAGGAGGTTTGAGGTAGATGAAAGCACAGGGAAAAGTGATCAAATATGGCAACAACGTGGATACCGATGTCATAATCCCGGCGAGGTATCTGAATACGTCTGACCCTGCGGAGCTGGCAAAGCACTGCATGGAGGATATTGACAAGGATTTTGTGAACAAGGTGGAAAAGGGCAGCATAATGGTTGCAGGAAAGAATTTCGGATGTGGCTCCTCGAGGGAGCATGCTCCTATCGCAATAAAGGCTTCCGGTATATCCTGCGTCATAGCTGAGACCTTTGCGAGAATATTTTACAGAAATTCAATAAATATTGGACTGCCGATCCTCGAGTGTCCGGAGGCGGCAAGGGATATTTCGGACGGCGACCAAGTAAGTGTCGATTTTGACACCGGAAAGATAATCAATCTCACGACGGGTAAGGAATATCTTTCAAACCCGTTCCCGGAGTTTATAAAAAAGATAATAGCCTCCGATGGCTTGATGGGATATGTAAAAAACCAATTGTCGGTTGATTGATGGATGCAGTGGGCAAAAGAGGAGAATGGTCTTATGAGATATAGAATTACAGTGCTTCCCGGTGACGGGATAGGGCCGGAGGTTACGGAGCAGGCTGTCGAGGTCCTGAAAACCGTAGGAAGCAAATATGGATATGAGTTTGATTTTAATGAAGAATTGATAGGCGGATGTGCAATAGATGCTTGCGGTGACCCTTTGCCGGAAAATACTCTGCAAGCCTGCAAGAAAAGTGATGCTGTTCTTTTGGGCGCCGTAGGAGGAGCAAAATGGGACTTGCTTCCTGGGGATAAGAGGCCTGAAGCCGGATTGCTTAGAATCCGGGCAGGTCTGGGACTATACGCTAATTTAAGGCCGGCAGTGATTTATCCAGCTCTCCAGGATGCTTCACCGTTAAAAAAAGAGGTTGTAGGTACAGGTATCGACATCATGGTGGTTCGTGAGCTTACAGGGGGCATGTATTTCGGAAAAAAAGGCCGGTTCCAGACAGAAGCAGGAGAAGCGGCTTTTGATACCGAAACATACAGCACTGCTGAAGTTGAGAGGATTGCAAGAATTGCATTTGAAGCGGCGCAAAAAAGGCGCGGCAAGGTGACATCGGTGGATAAAGCCAATGTGCTTGAAAGCTCGAGACTGTGGAGAGAGGTTGTGCAGAAGGTGGCCGGGGAATACCCGGAAGTGGAGCTAAACCACATGTATGTGGATAATGCGGCTATGCAGCTGGTAAGAAATCCTGCACAATTTGATGTCATAGTGACCTCCAATATGTTCGGCGATATACTCTCCGACGAGGCTTCAATGATAACCGGTTCTATAGGAATGCTCCCTTCCGCCAGCCTGGGTAAAGGTACACTTGGGCTTTATGAGCCTGTTCATGGCTCGGCTCCGGATATAGCAGGCCAGGACAAGGCCAATCCCATAGCAGCTATCCTGTCCGCGGGCATGCTCTTAAAGTACTCCCTGGGCCTTGATGCTGCGGCAAAAGATATTGAGAACGCTGT
>ENA-OWOZ01002643-OWOZ01002643.1-bioreactor-metagenome-genome-assembly--contig:-NODE-2643-length-13050-cov-3.947892_pt1 | contig 13050 bp, 16 predicted proteins | sample MGYA00238140_ERZ651804 | MGnify/ENA primary metagenome ERZ651804 (study PRJEB26910, sample SAMN07631232) | bioreactor metagenome | isolation source: Switchgrass digestor | place: USA: Dartmouth... | reverse complement strand
AAGGATTATTTTGTCGATAGATAGAGTTGGACACGGCAATACCTCCCTCAATACCGCCGTATCCTTAAAAAAGGGGCGACTTTAATACACCCTACGAATCTCAATTCTTTGAAAAGAAAAAAGGCGGTCGAAATGTAGTATTTCAAACCGCTGCAACATCTCAAAACCAATATCGTTGTATAGCAACGGTTTTGTGTTTAGGTGCTATATTTTAGAGCCAAAAAGAGCCGATAACAGCAATTTTAATCTTGCGTGCTATCGGCTCTGCATCTTTGCGTCTGGCTCTTTGATAACAAATATATTCATTTGTTGTATGTTAATTAAAGTTTCATGTTTGCATTTTGGACAATATAACGGGAAATTTTGAGTTTTCTTTTTTAAATATTAGTCTGTATTAGCAAGTACCTACAGGTATTGAAATTACTTGTTTTAGTGATTCACAAATGTTAATATATGCCATCTTATACCCATAAAATTTAGCCAGTCCGCCATCATTTTTGCCATCATACAATATATGAAAAAAGAGAGGGAAATATTCCTCTCTTTAAAATATTTTTAGGAATTTATTTTGCTATTGTATTTGATTTCTTGACAAGCAGGTTATCCATTAAATCAGCTGCAGCTCTATCTGAACTTTTGAAAACATGAGCGTATACATTCAATGTCATTGCTGTTGAACTATGACCTAACCTTCGACTAACTGATTTTACATCCAGCCCATTCATTAGTAAGAATGAAGTATGGAAATGGCGCAGATCATGAAAAACTATTTTAGGTAGATTATTTTTTTCAACAAATGACTTAAACCAATTACTTATCTTAGAGCTTGGATTCAACAACCCACCATATGCATTGGTGAAGATGTAGCCTTCTTCATTGCTCCACTTGTCACCCATCTTTAATCTTTGCTCATTTTGATAAGCCTTATATTTATCAAGATAAGTAAAAGCCAGTTCAGGTAATGATATTACTCGTATACTGGATTTTGTTTTCGGTTCCTTTATGAATACGCCTTTTTCTTTAAGGTATTGAACAGAACGCCTAACATGCATAACTTTGTTTTCAGGATCAATATCTGACCATTTCAAGGCAAGTATTTCTCCACGTCTACAACCAGTAAGTATGGCAAGCATGCAAATTGCCTGGTATTTCGGAGATTCGTTGTTTAAAGCAACTAATAACTTTTGAAAATCTTCTTCATCTAGATAGACTTTTTCCTCTTTTTCTTGTCTCTTCAAACGCACATTTTTACATGGATTATCTGCCATTTTCCCCATGGAGCAACCCCAACTAAAAGAACTTGACAATATCTGTTTACAGAACTTAACTGTACGCTCACCAACACCATTGGCATACAGTTTATTAATATATTTCTGAAGTAGTAAAGTATTTAAGTTTTCAAGCTTGGTATCACCAATATGAGGGACAATGTGATTCTTTATAGTTCGTTTATATCCGGCGATTGTTGTAGGTGATAAAGTAAGCTCACAACACTCTTTTATCCAGTCATTTAGAAATTGCTCCAAAGTATTTTTATTTAAAACTAGTTTACCCTCTTCAAGCTCACGGATGAATTTATTAAGCTGTTTCTGGGCCTCTTTATCATTTGCTGCTTTGATAGTTTTTGTGTGTCTGACTCTTTTGCCGAGTTCATCAGTACCGTCTGATACAACTAACTGATATGAGCCATTCTTCCTTTTTACAAAATGGCCGTTCATCTTATATGTCCTCCTTCCTTCTTTTGTTTAGTTGTCTAAGATATTCTTTATGAGCATCATTTTCTGAATAACCTTTTTTCATAATGAGGTAGTCAATAAATTTTTGTTTAAACATGTTGAGAGTGGTTTTACCACTTTTTACGTCTGAAAATAGTCTTTCTGCTTGTTTATCTATGCTTCTCCTTTCTTTATCAAGTGAAGGACATCTGCAGAATGGACACGTTTTGGTTGATTTGACTTTATGGGTGAAGTAAATTGTATTACAGTTTTGACAAATGATATAAGGAATTCCTAGCTTATAGTATTCTGCAAACTCAATCTGAGCAAGTAAGAAAATATTGGTACTACTATACGAAACCAAAGTACAATTCTCAAACTCTTTCGATAAATGATATTCCACTGTAACATCAGTTAAGTTTATTCTAAAGTAGTCCATGGAGTGATTTTTTGCATTTATTAAATCGTAAAGCCATATTGCAAATGTATGTATTTTTATAAAATAATCTAATGCTTCATCAGGACCAAATTTACTAACATCAAGACCTAACAATTCACATAATTTTGCAAATGGATATTTCAACTCTTTCAACTTCTCGTGAAGGTTATTTGTAGTAGTTGTATTAATTGATTTAATATAATCGCTCAGGTTTAATGTGTTCATCAAAGTGGTAACAAGTTGACCATTCCAGTTTATGATCTCAGAGGCAGTTCCGTTTACACCTAATCCAGAGCGGTACAGCTTACCGTTTTTATACACACAACTTAATGTATAAGTTACATTATTATCTTGGACTCTCTCAGATTTCATATCACACCTCATATGTCGCAATTATTAATATAATATCCTTATATACACATATTATACAACAAAAAAATATATGTCAATATATAATGTCGCAAGTGTATTGCAAAAAGTAATGATTTTGAAAAAAATTTTGTGTTTTATTTTCAATATTTAAACATAATGTCGCAATACTAGTAAATTTGAGATTATATACATATGTGTTATATAATAAGGTTGCAGACAGAGAACAAAGTCATGGCCTACTGGACAGAGTGAAATAATCCGAGGCTACTGGCTAAAATAGGACCATATATAGATTAATTTAAAGAAAGGGAGTTGATTTATATATGACTCGTTTAGAATTCGAGAGACGTAAACGAGGTATGACACAAAAGGAGCTTGGAAAAGTACTTGGCATTTACGCATAGGAAATATGCAGAATAGAAAACGGCAGCAAACCTTTTCCATCACACATAAAAAGACTATCAGATTTTTTCAACTTACCAGAAGATGAACTATTAAAGGAGGTGTAGTAAATGTCAGATAAAAGGCGCATTAGAACAGCAGAAGAAGTACGAAAAGAGTTTTTTCAAAATCGAATTGGTAGGAACAAATTATATGATTTAACTAGACAAGGTGTGATACCTCACTTAAAAGTTGGAAGGCGTATTCTTTTTTGTATTGAGGATCTTGAAGTTTGGTGGCAGCAGCAAACTCATATAAATACCCAACAAGACGCAAGCAGATATAATGTACGAGAGCTTTTTTAGGCGGTGAGCAATATGGCTAATCCGCAGCTAGAGAACGGTTATGTGCGAATTGCCAGTGAATTGATTGAAGCCTTAGCAAGAGCTAAGTTTAATGGAACTCAACGCAGAATAATTGACGTTGTAATAAGAAATACCTATGGTTATGGCAAAAAAACAGCTTCTTTGTCTGATGGCTTTATTTCAAGAGCAACAGGCATTCACCCTAAACAAATAAATCGTGAGATAAATACTCTTATAACTAATAATGTCCTGTATTTAGAATCAAAAGGTGATTTCACTAATGCAAGGATAATCGGACTTAATAAGAATTATGAGGCTTGGGCTGGTAACTATTTAGTTACTACCAACAAAAACATTGGTACCAATGAAAACATTGAAAAGGGTGGTAACGAAAAAGTAGAAAAGGTGGTAACTAAACCGTTACACAATAAAGAAAATGTAAAGAAAAATATAAAAATATATCCTATGGGTTCATTGGAAATGAGCTTGACTCTTGAATTAGTAATGCTGATGAGGAAGAATAACCCAAAAGTTAAGATACCAGACGATTTAAATAAATGGGCAACAGAAGTTAACAAGATGATTCGTCTTGATGGAAGGACTCCAGAGGATATCCGTAGAGTTATTTATTATTCACAGACAGACAAGTTCTGGCAATGTAATATACTTAGCACAAAGAAACTACGTGAAAAGTTTGATACATTATATCTTAAATGCAAAAACTCAAGTTTTATACCACTGAATGATGATGAAATGGATAGCTTTAGGATAGTTTTAAGTGAGATAAGGGAAGGTGAGAGTGATGGTTAGTAAAGAGCAAATGCTTAAGATTTTGGCAATTATCAAAACTGCATATCCACGCTTTGATGATTTTAGAGATCCTAAGAAACTTGCAGCTACTAATGAGCTTTGGTACTACCATTTTAAGCATTGTGACCCTAATGTCCTGGAGTATGCAGTGCATAAATATATAGATTATGGAAATTTCCCACCTACGATTGCAGATATACGGACTGAATATAAAAAACTGCTTGACAATTTACCTAATGCAGAGAAGTCTTGGCAGGACATAATGATAAACATTCGTAGCTATGGTTTATATAGAGCAGACGAAGGAGTTTCAATTCTTGATGAAATATCACAAAAAGCTCTTGATAGTATCGGAGGTTATTGCAAACTTTGCCTTGCAGAATCTAGGGAGCTAGAAAGGTTGCAAGAAAAATATTTTAAGATATATAACGACTTGAAGGATAAAGTTCTTGAGAATCTTATAGTTTCAAATGCGTTGCAGATAGGAGGTAAGAATCAAATTGGCATACTACAAAGTTCCACCGAATGATCCTCAAGCTGAGCAGGCGGTTCTCGGAGCGATGCTTCTTGATAGACAAGCTATCCCAGAAATAATAGATATAGTTAAACCTAATGATTTTTATCAACAATCTCATAAAGAAATATTTGAGGCTATTATTGAACTATATAATCAGGGTGAACCTGTTGACCTTATTACACTGTCTGATAAACTCAAAGGACAAAAAACACTTCAAGCAGTAGGAGGGATTACATACCTTACACAACTAATGGATGTACTTCCATCAATTGAAAGTGTAAAAACTTATTGCGAAATTATAAGAGATAAGAGCCAACGGAGGAAGATTATCTATAACTCACACAAGATAATTCAATATGCTTATGGAGATAAAGAAACTGAAGAAATTGTGGATCATGCTGAAAAAGCACTTAAAGAAATAATACTATCTTTATCCCCTGATGAAATAGTTAAGGCTTCAGATTTAACAGATGCAACTTTAAACAAGTTCGAATTCTATTATAAAAATAAAGGACAAATCAATGGAATTGCCACAGGTTATGCTGATCTTGATAATAAGCTCCTTGGACTTCAGAAATCTGATTTTATAGTAATAGCTGCACGTCCGTCTATGGGCAAAACTGCACTTGCATTAAATATTGCTGCAAACGCTGCTATTAATAAACATAAAGCAATTTTCTTTAGTCTTGAAATGAGTAAAGAACAAATAATGCAAAGATTAATATGTAACATTGGATTAGTAAACCATACAAAGGCAAAAAGAGGAGAACTAACGGATAATGATTGGGAAAGCATAGCCAAGGCAGCAGAGGCAATAAGCAAATGTGAGCTATATATTGATGATACAAGTCCATTAAAAGTATCTCAAATAAAAGCAAAATGCAGAGCAATAGAGGGATTAGAACTTATTGTAATAGATTATCTTGATTTTTTACTACCAGAGTCAAAATCATATGAAAATAGAACGCAAGTGGTTTCTCAGTTAACAAAGGACCTAAAGACAATGGCTAAGCAATTAAATATTCCTGTAATACTATTAGTACAGCTAAGTCGAAAATGTGAGGAACGACAAAACAAAAGACCTGTGCTATCAGATTTAAGAGACTCTGGAGCGATAGAGCAAGATGCGGATATTGTAATGTTTATTTACAAAGATGATTATTACTATCCAGACTCAAGTAAAAAAAGAATTGCAGAAATAATCATAGCAAAACAGCGTAATGGAGAAACCGGCACTATAGAGTTAGGTTGGATGCCGGAATATACAAAGTTTGTAGATCTATTAAAGAATCCCTAAAACGATTATATCAAGGAGGGGATAAAATGGAATATATCCGATACACTGAAGCGGAAGAGCTACTTCAATTATATCCGGACCTGGTTGTTTTAAGTACGAATATTCGGAATCAAATTAGGCTCTTAACTGAGGAAAAAGAGAATACTGATGAATACATTGAAAGATTAGCATTAAGGCATGCTGCACCTGATGAAGTACCTTCATATTCCAAAGGCACAATTACCAATAAAACATGCAATACAGCCATTACATATGAGGAAAAGATGAATCATGAAAATATCGAAGCCTTGCAACAGTTGATAACAGAAATAACTTTACTAGAAACTGTCATAGAGAAGATAGATACAGGATTGAAAATACTTACTATAACCCAAAAGCAAATCCTAGAGCTATTTTACTGGAAAGGCCACACATGGAGCGAAATTGCTAGCAAATTGATATTAACAGAAAGCACATGTAAACAACGTCGTAAACAAGCAATTGAAAGATTCTATCCACTTTCGAGAATTACTTTGACGGAATATGAAAAGTTAATGAAACTATTGAGTTAGAAGAAGGGAGGGAATATAGAGTTGGACAGATTTGATGTAGACACAATGCTGGACGGATTCAATGTATTAAACCTTGATATAGAAGGACTTGAAAAGATTGACATTTCAGAAATCAAAGAAGGATTAATTCTACATTACGAACGGCTCCAGCAGCGTGGATTGGACGATTATGTCAAGTTTCTACAGCGGGATGGTAAGTTTAATGCATTTGAAAATGAAGCATCAAGGTTAGTAGCGGGTTATGAATGCGATCTATCGAAGATTCGCGACATGCCGGAAAATATTCTGCGCACATGGATCATTGAATATTTAAAAATACTGTCCTGGGGAAAGCGGGAGAATGAGCGGTCATGTTTAGCAAGTGTATTACACAATGGTATTGGATGGTAAAAGAAGGAGGAATTTAATATGAAAGATAATGATGTTTCTACAACATTTGCACAGTCTGAAGGCTCAACACATTTAAAGAGTATTTTTAAGAGTGCAGAAGAATTAAGGGAAATCAGGAGTTTCTTCTTGGATATAGAAAAAGGTAGTCCACCAGAAGAATATTTAGAGATGTCGAAACGTTATTCCGAGACTTATGCTGAAGCATTGCGGCAGGCTAACAATGAGAAGTTTAAGGCCGAGCTTTTAAAAAATGCAACACTTGAGATTTTATTGGATTCACTAATCGAAGCTGCTTTTCTATATGAACCAAGAATTTTGAATACTCTATGGAAAAGGCTTTTCCCTTGGGGATAAAAGTATTCATAAAATCAATTTATCATTTTTAAAGGAGATGAGAATATGGCAGATATAATTATAACTCCAGTAAACATTGCTGATAAAGTTTTTCAAGCTGCTCTCAAAGAACGATTAGAGGTTGTTGAAGAGAACGAGAAACGTGCAAAACTTTTTAAGGATCCTCTTTCTATCCCACCATGGGATGTAAAAAATATGATAGAGAACATAAGGATTTATACGCTGCGATTTCGTGAACACGCAAAACAATTCCCTTACAATAGAAGCAGCGATATCGACGAATGGGTGGAAATCGCAATAAAGAGGTTGAGAGATGATTATTTAATCCCGATTGCTAGCGAAGATGATGATGTGTTACGCCAGCTTTGTGAAATTTGGCCTGAATTAACACCACCGCCAGCATTGACAGAGCAGCAAAGGAAAGAATTGGCCGACCTCCAGAAGCAGGCAGATGCAATAATGGAAAAAATAACTGTTTTTTTAAAAGATGGTACTGCCGAGATGAAAAAGCTTTCCGACCGCGAGGCCGAAATCGTTAGAGGTACACAAACACCAAATGACAAGCGAATTGGAAAACTCACAGAATTGCTAGAGATCATAATGCCTGAAAGATACATTAAGATATTCAATTTCTTCCCTAGATGGTGATTTTTGTGGCAAAAAGACTTATTTGAGCAGTGGGAGAGGTGATATATGAAGTTATCAGAGATTGCAAGAGTGAATGTTAAGAAGAACTCTGAACTATATGAAAATATGCTTGGATGCGACTTGATAAGCCGCCTACAGCAAAGGGAATCAAAGACAGGAGTAGACCCTAAAATTATAAAAAAGTATAAGAAGAAAGCGAGGAAGTAATATGAAACTTAATCTCGATAAACAATTTCTTGACTTAAAAGGGTATCCGCTTCCGGACAAAATGGATGAAGCATTAGCTAATGCCTTGGCAACATCGAATGTAGGTAAACCTGCCAAGATGATGGCTTGGGCTATTAACCTCATCAACAACGGAGAAATTGACATTGATAAAGCTGATGCAAAATTCCTAATAGAGTTTATAGAGAGATATCCTGGCTTTACGAATTTAGCAAAAGATCAACTCATTGAGCAAATAGAAAAGCTGGATAATGTGCAGCACAAGAAGATAGAAATGGAGCATATTGCTTCAGATCATGCTGTAAGGGGTTTAGAGAAAAAGCTTAGTAATATGATGTAGGGGAGGCATTGGCCATGGAAATACCAAAATACATTGAAGTTAAAAATGTATCTGGCCAAAGGGTAGCTTTCCTTTCGCCAAAAGCTGATGGATTAAAAGATTGCTACGTTGACTGCCGACTAAATGGTGAATCCACACTTGAATTCCTTCTTCCTGCCAATTCCGAAAAGATTTCAGAACTCACCCCTGAATGTCAGATATGGGCTGGTGGCCGAGTATATACATTACTAAAAGATGATGCAATTGACATAGTCAGAGATGAAAATAACAAGCTTTGGGCTAAGTTTATGGCTGTTGAATGGTGGATTGAACTAGATAGCAAATACCCCGAGCCATATATCTCAAATGACCCTCTCTCTCCTGTTCCTTCCGACTTGGCTGTAATAATCGTCGGCGGCGGTTCTGACCTTTCAGGTGGCAGATATTCTGTTGGAAGCGCTGGACATGCCTTATATGCTCTTCTTCAAGGTACAGATTGGAGTGTCGGTACTGTCGATGTTACAGGAACACATGACTTGGAAACCGAAAAGGAAAGCATTTTGGCAAATATCAAAAAGGTACAGGAAATATGGGGCGGCTATCTTATTTTTGATAGCGTGAATAAAACTGTAAGCCTTAGAGATGGTGGCAAATGGCAACCCTATAACGGTTTTCAGATACGATATAGGAAGAATCTCAAACATATTACCCGAACTCAGAGCAATAAGATTATAACCAAGCTTTATGCTTTCGGTCATGATGACTTGGATATAGCTTCTGTCAATGACGGGAAGAAGTATTTGACAAATAATACATTCACCCCACGGGAATATATCGGGATCTATAAGAATCAAGATATCTATGACCCACAAGAACTTCTTGAAAAAGCAACTGCTGAACTTGCTTTGAATTGTCGTCCAAGATATAACTATAAAGTTAAAGTGGTTGACCTCCGTACCCTTCCAGAATATTCTCATGAGGACTTTTCCGTTGGCGACATGGTAGATGTTATTGACCGAGATGTTGCTCCTGAAAGCCCTCGTCCTAGAATAATTCGCCATAAGTATAATCTATTCCAACCATGGGATTGTGAAATTGAAATTGGTGATCCGCAGGAAAGGTTTATAGAAAAGCTTAAGGCTTCATTTGATACAGCCGACTTCATTGATACTAAATTCAAAGGAAACGGTCAGATAAGCGGATATTATATAGAGGATTTGACTATTGAAGATGCGAAGATTAAAAACCTATCTGCAGAAAAAATAAAGGCAAATACCGTCCTTGTCAATGTTAGAATGTCCGTTGGTTCTGGAAACAAGATTTTTAAAGTTGATTCACAAGGCATTTATTTGGGACATGCTGACTTTGAGTATGCTCCCTTCTCTGTTGATATGGATGGTTATTTGTATGCCACAGATGCTTATATATCTGGCACAATAAGTAGTTCAACTATAACGGGAAGTACAATAAATGGTGGTACAATTAATGTAAGTACCGATGTAACAGTGGGCAATAATCTGTATTTAGGAAGCCTTGGCTCGAATGCTATAAAAACAATTTACTTTAATAATGCAGCTAATATCTCTAATTATAAAGATTGGTCTGGCAATCCTCCAACAGGCATACAGATTAATGCTAGTACACTAAATATAACAAGCAATGACATGGAAGTTAATGCATTAAACACAATTTTCTATAACAATGTGTATTTTCATGGTAATGTTGATGGTTTGGACTTTGCTCCTTATGATCATGATCATGACACAAGATATGTTAGGCATTATTATTATGCTAATAGTTGCTATATCGACTTATCAAGTGAAGGATACCTTGTCATAAGAGATAAAAATGGAGATGATGTTGGACATGTTTATATAGATCCAGTATAGTATTTATTTTATAAAATATGGTATATATTATAAGCAAGAAAAATATAATTATAGTTTGGAGGCTTTGATATGAAAAGGTTTAAATCTTTTCTATTAGGATTTTTGATAGGAGCATTGATATTTGGTTCTATAACTGTTTTTGCAGACATGACCGAGATAAAAGCTTTCCTTTCGGACATAAAAGTAAATTTCGACGGTAAAATGCTAAACTTAAAAGATTCCGAAGGCAATAAAATAACACCTATTGTTTATAATGGGACAACCTATCTTCCTGTAAGAGTTATAGCAGAAAGTTTAGGAAAAGAAGTACATTGGGAACAAGATACGAATACTATAAAAATATTAAGTAAAAAAGAGACAGGCGGTGATGTCATGAAAGAAATTCAATATATTAAAGAGGGGAATTTAAATATTGTAGTATTTGAAGGTAAAAGATATGTTAATCCAATAAGCATTACCAAAGAACTAAACATAGATTATAAGATGCAAATTGTAGCAGGAGAAGTAGATAGAGAAAACTTAGTTGTTGATTTTTACCACAGAAAAATAAGCGGAGAACCTCTCATTAAGAATTATCCAGTTGTATTACTAAACATATCAAGTCATTCTTTTGCAATTTCTTATGAAAATTACAAAAACGATTTATTACCAAGGCTACAAAAAGCTTTAGAAGAAAGATTAATGCAAGAGGCAGTAGAGGAATAAATTACATATGAGAAAACCAGCCTTAATGCGTAGTATCTATAAGTCTTATACCTGGGGTCATTTCCCCCCAGGTTATTTTATTCTTATAAATTTCGGAAACATTGATATTACTTGCTTATAGCATTAGAAATTATTGAATATATATCAAAATATGGACATATGAAATCGGTATACAAAAGTATGATAGGTTAACTGTACTTTACCTTTCTCCTGCAACAAAATAGACTCCTGCATGTATTTCTGTCTCAATATCTGAATCACGAAAAATGGTGTTAGTTCATTCCTATTGTTCTTGAAATAATCTGAGTTAAAACATTGCTTGCGATTGAAGATATAATAGGGATTGATATAGTGCCAATCTTACTAGTAATATTTTTCACATCATCCCAAACAGTTTCAGGTTTAATTGATTGTAAAAATTCATGGCCGGTATAAGTTATGTCAGATATCAAATAATTAAGCGAATCATCACCAGGTAGAGAATATGCTATAATATATCCTGCTTCTTCCAACTTATTGATAGAATAGAATATATCCTTTTTACTATATTTTTTTAGTCTTTCAAGTTCCGCTAATCTGTCGATATTAATAAATAAAAATTCGAACTTAGTCTCTTTTCCATTGCCCAAATCATAAGAAATTTCTTCTATTGTCAAATTTTCTTCGAGTTCTAGTAATACGTCACGGATACAGTCATAATTAAGCTTCAACTTTCACACCTCCTAATATATATTGCTTTCTGTTACATTTTACTATATTTCAACATCGTACTACAATAATAGACGTAAGTTGGGTTAGTATGATGAGGATAAGACATTGATATTACTGAATATGAGCAGAAAAAAATATTAATTGGTGAGTTTTTTAGTGAGTATTTAAGTGAATTTATATAAAAAACTGGGCGCAATAGGAGAGAGAAATTTTTGCGCGAGGTAACTCTCCCGCCCCCAGCAACCGGTCCCCCCGGGGGCCGCGCTGGTAAAAAAATAAGGCTAAAAAGCAAACAATGACGCGCAATATATAGTATATCGACCTGGTAAAGGCATTGAAATTGCTTGAATCTTCAAATATAATACCGAAAATAATACAATTCGGTATTGTTTTAGATCTTTCATTGAGAGATATCACTAAAGGATTACATAATAGAGAAAAACAAAAGCTTTCAAACCGTTGCAAATACTAGGTTTTTAATTGCATAAAACCCTAATTTCGCGCAATTCATAATATGAAAAAGCTGGACACGAGAAAAAGTAACGGATAAGCATTATCAATTAGTAAGGTTTATTTAGAGAGAGGGCATACTAATTGTTAACCAATAATAGCTTAAAGGTTAACAATAAAATATACTTTTAAAAGTATTACAATTACTATATTTAAAGCTATAATCAAAGGTATAAGCTAATGTAAATAATAAATGATACTTCTATGACTATTAAATATATAATTACTATACTAAAGGGGAGGGGCATATCCTACACCCCTTGAGATATAATTAGGTTAAAAGCTAAGAGAGGGGTCTAGCAATGGAAAAAATAACAATTAAAAAAAGCTGCTCAACTTATGAGCTACTCAGAACAATTTCTAAGAGTTGCATTTTCAAGTTGTTACATATACAATTAATGATAATAATGGAGGGGATGGTGCTATGAAAATTGTTCATAAAAAGCCAGAGAAGTACGGACTCCAGAAGGAAGGAAAAACACATAGGATTATAAAGATATTAAAAGAATATGACAATGAGCAGGATGCAGCTAAGGATCTGGCCAAGTTACTTACAGGAGAAATTACTGAGGATGAATTGACAGAAGATGATGAGATCCTCTATTGATGTTGGCTTCATTAGCTCCTTTACGCGAAAACATGTATTATCAAGTTGCTCATATAATTGTCAAGATATGTCTGTATCAAGAATCTTTGCGTTATGCAGAGCTCCTTTCTCGGTCCATAAATACACACTGCTTGCTCGTTCACCCACCACACCGAAATTTTCGGTGTCGTTTTTTAGTCGTTGGAGTTCATCGCCTTCTACCTTGTAATAATGCTTCCCAGGTATATAGCGATGGCGATTGTTCG
>ENA-OWOZ01002640-OWOZ01002640.1-bioreactor-metagenome-genome-assembly--contig:-NODE-2640-length-13060-cov-5.008781_pt1 | contig 13060 bp, 8 predicted proteins | sample MGYA00238140_ERZ651804 | MGnify/ENA primary metagenome ERZ651804 (study PRJEB26910, sample SAMN07631232) | bioreactor metagenome | isolation source: Switchgrass digestor | place: USA: Dartmouth... | reverse complement strand
CCTCAAAACATTATTGAAGTTGCTAAAATTGCAGTTGAAGATAAACTATGCGACGTTATTCTTATAGCAAGTAATGAGCAGAAAGGATCCCTTGAGTATTTAAAATCTGAATATGATATTGTAGTTATTGCAAAGCCTTTGCACAAAGAAACTTTTCTAAGTACAGTTGACCTTGTGATAAAAAACAGGAAAAAGGTATTGGCTTTAGAAAAGGAGATAGAAGAACTTAAAGAAGCTATTGAAACAAGGAAAGAGATAGAACAGGCGAAAGGTCTGCTGATGAAAAACTTGAATCTGACTGAAGAAGAAGCCTTTAGGATGATCCAAAAACAGAGTATGAATCGAGGCATAAAAATGAAAGAGATAGCAAAAGCAATAATTCTTACTTATAATTTGTGAAATACTTATTGGAAATGTGCTTTGAGCCATTAAGCAATCCTATACCATTTATTATGGACTCAAAAAACAAAGACACGTTTTTAAAAACGATTACAAAGTTAATTAGAACCAATAAAACAAAGCTTTCAACATATTATTATTAAATATATGCCTAAGATGTTTTTTTCAAGTAGACTGAAAACTTTATAACCTGATGATAGGAATTTTATCAATGGCGGTATGTACTCTAAAAGAGTGCATAGCGCCTTATTTTTTAAGGAGGGAATATTATGAACATTGAAATGGCAATTGACACTTTATGGGTTCTGCTTGCAGCAATGCTTGTGTTTTTCATGAATCTAGGTTTCGCAGCAGTAGAAGCTGGATTTGCAAGGGCAAAAAACTGTGTAAACATTCTATCTAAAAACTTTATCGTATTTGCAGTATCATCTTTGGGATTTCTTTTGTTGGGCTGGGGCCTTATGTTTGGCGGTGATAATCCGTTTATAGGAACAAAAGGGCTGTTTATTCTGGGAAATATTGACGAAAGTGTTTATACTCTAAGTGCTAATGTTCCTTTTTGGGCAAAATTTATTTTCCAGCTAGTATTTTGCGGTACTGCAGCAACTATTGTATCCGGTGCAGTAGCCGAAAGAATTAAGTATATTTCGTTTATCGTATTTTCCTTTATTCTTACACTGTTAATTTATCCGGTTGTAGGTCATTGGATATGGGGAGGTGGCTTCCTGTCGCAGTTGGGATTTATGGATTTTGCAGGTTCAACCGTTGTTCACTCGGTAGGAGGTTGGGCAGCACTTGCAGGAGTTATAATCCTTGGGCCTAGGTTTGGGAAGTATGACAGGAACGGTAGAATACACCCAATTCCGGGACACAGCATGCCGCTTGCTACTATAGGACTTTTTGTACTATGGCTTGGATGGTTTGGATTTAACCCCGGTTCCACCATGTCTATGGCAAACCCGGGAGATGTTGCACACATTTTCATGACTACCAACACCTCGGCAATTGCAGCAATTCTTACATCAACCCTTGTATCGTGGATATACCTGGGCAAACCGGATCTTGGAATGACAATTAATGGATGCCTTGCAGGACTGGTGGCAATTACTGCCGGATGTGCTTTCGTAAGCGTTTCCAGTGCTTTGATTATAGGTGCTATAGCCGGAATTATTGTAGTATTTTCTGTAGTAATGTTCGACGCACTAAAACTCGATGACCCGGTAGGTGCAACTTCAGTTCATCTTGTAAATGGAGTGTTTGGGACAATATGTGTAGGGCTCTTTGCGAAAGAGGGAGTAACTACCTTGTCAAGTACAAACGGCTTGTTTATGGGAGGCGGTGCTTCTCTGCTAGGTGTACAATTAATCGGAATCTTAGTTGTTGGAGCTTTTGTACTTCTTTCTTCGTTACTGGTGTGGGCAGTCATTAAGGTGACTCTTGGTATAAGAGTGACTCTTGAAGAAGAAATTACCGGATTGGATATTGGAGAGCATGGAAATACAGCATATCCGGAATTCATATCTCGAAAACCTGCCTATTCATCAATTGTGGATGATTCTGAAAAGAAAATAACAATTAAGGAAGGTGTTGTGAATGAAGCATATCAAGGCAGTCATTAAGCCCGAGGCTTTGGATAAAGTGAAAAACGAACTGAAAAAAGCTAACTGCACCGGTATCATGGTTACAGAAATAGAAGGAAGAGGACAGCAAGGAGGAATTCAGCAAATATGGAGAGGAGAAAAGTATGAGTTGGATCTTCTTCCTAAGATTGTCATAGATGTGGTTGTGAAGGACAGCGATCTGGACAGAATATTGAATGTTATTATATCTAGTGCTAGAACCGGAAGTGACAAAGGAGAAGGCAAGATATTCGTGTATGATGTAGAACGTGTTATAAGAATTCGTACCGGTGAAGAAGGAGAGGCAGCAATATAGTACTAAAAATAGTAATCAAAGGACACTTTGTTGCGGGTAAAAGGTGGCTGTTGCATAAGCAACTAGCCATCTTTTATTCACTTTTCCAAATGAGGCAATTTTATTTTAAGAGTTTTAAGTCTTTGAAAGCATTACTTATATTTAAATAAAAAAAGCCCCGTGACATTCCAATTTAGACGGGAGAATGTACGGGATATTAGGGGAGTAATTTTAAATTGTTCATATATATTATCGTACGATAATAAAAAAACTTTAGTGTTTTTTTAAAAATTTTTAAAAAATTTTTTTAAAATCATGGAAGCTTTATAAATAGCGGGTTTAAAGGTGTATTTAAAGGCTTTAATACCATAGAGTGCAACTAAGAATTTATTTTACGTTAAATATTTTATATGCCAATAAACTGATTAGGTTTTGATTTGAGAATAAAATAATAGCAAAGTTTTTAGGCATTGAAATAGTGAATGTGAATTGTTTTGCGTGAATATGTGGATAATTACCATGATAAAGATAAAATACTGTGGATAAATATAATTATGTGGATAAGTAGGATTAGTGTTAATTTAGCTGTTGGATTAGCGTAAAACTAAAAAAATATTTTATATAATTACATAAAATCCATGAATTGTAGATTAAGAGAAAAGTATGACAGTATATAATGGAAATAAAAGCGTATTAAACCATAAATTATTAAGTATTTCCTAAAAGTATGAATTTTATACGATAAAAATGATAGAAAAAGTTGGTATACATAAAATAGAGTATATTTAAAAGATAAATAACAGCGTTATCCACATGTGAAACAAGCCTAAATAAGTTATTCACAGAATTGTCCACATTATCCACAGGTTTTATATACACAAAACAGGTGTTTTGTGAAATAAATGTGTGAAGTTTGTGGAAAATCTTTTGGTTAAAATTTTAATATAGTCAGAGAAATAAAGAAGGATTTGTAAATTGGTCGTCGAATAAATATAATTATCGATATTTTTACCCTTTTTAATTTTGAATTGTATTAATTTCTTTAGAAAGTATAAAACTATGGAGGTGTAAACCTATTTGATTTTAAGTTTTATACCGAGGTTTTTAGGGTAAAAATATTATGAAGTATTTTTTAGACAAGCATATAATTAAAAAGTATATGCTTGTTTATAGACAGAAAGGGGCTGTGGCTTATATGAAATTTATTGTTTCAGGAAAAAATATTAATGTTACTGAAGCTTTGAAGGAAAGGGCAATTAAAAAGGTCGGAAAGCTTGAAAAGTTTTTTGACGCTGACACCGAAGCTCATATAACTATGAGCGTACAAAAAAACAGACAGATAGTTGAAGTAACTATACCTTTTAAAGGTGGACTTCTTAGAGCACAAGAAGAGAACGAAGATATGTACGCTTCAATAGATAAGGTTGTAGACAGTCTCGAAGGTCAAATAAGAAGATATAAAACCAAAATTTCGAAGAAATATCATGAAAGTGGATTTAAATTTGATGATGTTAATTTTGAACCTCATGAAGAGGAAGAAGAAGAGTTTAAAGTTGTACGTACTAAGAGGTTTCCTATTAAGCCTATGAATGTTGAGGAAGCTATTTTACAAATGAATATGTTGGGACATGAGTTTTTCATGTTTTTAAATTCTGATACAATGGAGGCAAATGTAGTTTATCGCAGAAAAGATGGCAATTATGGATTGATTGAGCCGGAAAAATAATGTAAAATAACAAAATATAAATATATATTTGTAATGTGTATGCATTTTGACTATAATATTAATGCCGGGATTTTAATCTCGGCATTTAATATTGTGAAAAACTACCAGCAAATTTAAGAGAGGTTTGTATTATTATGGATTTATTAAAAGGGCTTAACGAAGAACAGAAGAAGGCAGTATTGCATGTGGATGGACCGCTGCTTATATTAGCAGGTGCGGGAAGTGGAAAGACCAGGGTTCTTACAAATAGGATTGCGTATCTGATTCAGGAGAAAGGGGTTCATCCTTCAAATATATTGGCTATAACCTTTACAAATAAAGCAGCTAGAGAAATGAGGGAAAGAATTGATAATTTAATAGGGGATGTAAGCGATAATATTTGGGTAAGTACTTTCCATTCCATGTGTGTAAGAATATTGAGAAGGGATATTGAAAAAATCGACTATGATCGAAGTTTTGTAATCTTTGATTATACAGACCAGCAGACAGTTATAAAGGACTGTCTAAAGGAATTGAACTTAAATGAAAAAAATTATGCCCCAAAGTCAGTGTTAGAAATGATAGGGCGGGCAAAGGATGATCTTATTGACCCGGATACATTTTCCAAGATTTATCCTGCAGATTTCAGAATGAGCAATATTGCTAAAATATATGGCCTTTATCAAAAAAAGCTAAAGCAAAACAATGCTTTGGACTTTGACGATATAATCATGCTGACCATTAAACTTTTCTCAAAGCATCCGGATGTTTTGGAATATTATCAGAGGAAATTCAAATACATACTTGTGGATGAATATCAAGATACCAATACAGCGCAGTATTCGCTAATAAGTATGCTTTCGCAAAAAAGCAGAAATTTATGTGTAGTTGGTGACGATGACCAATCCATTTATGGATGGAGAGGTGCCAATATTCGCAATATTTTGGATTTTGAGAAGGAATTTAAGGATTGTAAAATTATTAAGCTAGAGCAGAACTATAGATCCACTCAGACCATTCTTGATGCCGCGAACAGTGTCATTAAAAATAATTTTGGAAGAAAAAACAAGAGCCTTTGGACTGAAAATAAAGGTGGGGACAAGATCAAACACTACTTATGCGCCAATGAACATGAAGAGGCATATTTTGTAGCCAGCGAAATAAAGAGGCTGAGTGCTGTCAAGGACATGCAGTATAAGGATTTTGCAATTTTATACAGAATAAATGCAATGTCCCGTGTATTGGAAGAAAGGCTTATGAAAGAAGGGATTCCCTATAAAATTTTCGGAGGTTTAAAGTTCTATGACCGTAAGGAAATTAAGGATCTTTTGGCATATCTCCGTTTAATTCAGAATCCTTCAGATAATATAAGTCTTAAGAGATGTATAAATGAGCCTAAGAGAGGCATTGGTACGGCTACTATAGATACGGCCGAAAGAATTGCCAATAGTAAAGGAGTAAGTATTTTTTCAATTATATCTTCAGCATCGGAAATACCTGAACTGGCAAGAGCAGCTTCTAAGCTGGAAGGTTTTGTAGCTATGATATCAAGGCTGAGGGTGTTAAAGGATGCAATGAAGGTATCGGAACTGATACAGGAAGTCATAGAACAGTCAGGTATTCAGAAGAGTTATGAACAAGAAGATACCCTTGAGGCCAAGGCAAGAATTGAGAATATAAAGGAATTGATTTCGGTTGCCCTGGAATTTGAGCACAACAATGAGGGGCAAAGCCTTGAAGATTTTCTTGCCAATGTATCCCTTGTTGCTGACATTGATAATATGGATGAGGATAGCGACTGCGTTGTGCTTATGACATTACACAGTGCAAAAGGACTTGAGTTTCCTGTTGTATTTATGGTGGGAATGGAAGAGGGCATCTTCCCAGGTTACAGGTCTATGGCTGATGAAAGTGAATTGGAGGAAGAACGGAGGCTGTGTTACGTTGGTATTACAAGGGCAAAGCAGAACCTTTATTTAACAAACACCTTTACCAGGACACTGTTCGGTAATACTACATATAATAAAGCGTCGAGGTTCTTGAAAGAAATTCCGCCTGAACTGGTTGAGAGCAACGAGAATAAGGAGTCGGAGGACTCAAGAGGTGTTGTAAATAGAAAAGCGAGCTTTTCCGGAACAGGAGGTTTTGGTGATTCATATAGCCATAGAACTGCGAGCTTTACCGATATTGGTAAACCTAAAGTGGCAGCGACAAATTTCAATGTGGGAGATCAGGTTGAGCACAAGAAATTTGGTGTAGGAATAATAACAAAGATTGAGAAGGAAAAAGATGATTTTATGCTGGAGATACACTTTAAAGGTACCGGAATGAAACGATTGATGGCTTCCTTTGCAAATTTATCTAAAATAGGATAGTATCATTTTTTATATAAACCCTAAGTCCTTATTGGAATTAGGGTTTTATTTACATAATATTTATTATTTATTTGAGATTATTCGAAAATATTGGAACAAAATTTTAAAGTGCAGCGTCTAACAACTATAAACGCCAAAAGTTCTGTGAATTGGTAAAGTATAAATTGTTTGGAGGGGTATATGATGAAAAGATTATTATTAGCTTTTACGGCGTTGGCTTTTTTAGCGACCAACACTACAGTAATGGCGGAAACTAAATCGGAGAAGGAGATTAGATTAGCTGAGAAAGTTGAGTTTACGGACGTATCGGATCATTGGGCAAAAGATGTAATTGTTAAAATGTCCGATAAGGGTTTGATTAAGGGCTTTGGCAATGGAAAGTTTTTGCCTGACGAAAATATGAAAAGGTCGGAGTTTATAGCTGCACTTCATAAGACTCTTGGCATTACAGTGAACTATATAAAAGCTCCTGACATTAATGAATTTTTCGGTGATGTAAAAAATGATGCCTGGTTTGCGACACAATTATATGATCTTGCATCATTGAATATTGTTGATGACAGGGATGCGTTCAGACCCGATGCCAAAATAACTCGCGAAGAAATGGTTAACTATCTCATTAACGGATACAACTATAAACTTGGCATTGAAGTTGATGGACTTGGTATTGCAGTTAATGAGTTAGATGAATCCACTGACTTTTCCGATGACAAAAATATTGATATAAAATATAAAAAAGCTGTAAAAAAGGCAACAAAGCTTGGATTTATAAGAGGAAAGGGAAAGAATATATTTGATCCTAAAGGAAATGCAACAAGGGCTGAGGCTTTAGTTGTATTGGAAAAACTGTTGGATAATTTGGAGAGCATTAAAGATGGATTAAAAGAAAATAAAGAAAAGCAAGTAGTTGTGGAAACCGGTTATGAAAAGAGCGATAAATCCTTTAAGATGAAGCTAAAGATTACAAACAATACCGATAAGAGTATAACAATAAACCATACATCGGGACAGAAGTTTGATTTTAAGCTGTTGGATGAAAATAAAAAAGTAATATACACCTGGTCAAAGGATATGATGTTTATAATGGTATTAACCGATACATTAATAGAAGAAGGAAAAAGTGTAGAGTTCAGTGCAGAATTGGACGCGAAAAGCTTCGGTGACATAGTAAGCAAGGCAAAATATCTACAAGGATTTATAGCAGGAACATCTAAAGACTTTACAATAGACAGTAAAGGTTATGAAAAAGAAATCAAATAATTAACTTTCGAAAAAAGGGACCCATTTCAAAATAATGGGTCTCTTTTTTATGTTTATACAAAAGTATCTTTAATTGGTATAATTTATATTGGTATAATACTAATAATAAAACTTGCAGATTAATATTCTCATAAATAGTTAAATATGGGGGATGACGTTTAATGGCTGCAAGTAAAAGAAGATATCTTACCATATTTTTAATATTTATCGGCATTGCTCTTTTGCTTCTATTTGAACAAAAGAACATAGTACCAAGACGTTATAGTATGACAGTACTTAAGACAGGTAATGATATACTTATTTCATACAGGTATAAGAAGAATACCGATATGCATCTGGTAATGGGAAAATGCGGAGTGAACCAACTTGTGGGAATAAAAGGTATATATCTTGATACCAATTATACTAATGAAATACTACCTTGGCGTACAAGTCGTGCCATTAACTTTATATCGGCATGTACTGATTGGATAGGGCCTTACATGGTAAAAGCCATAGAATATGATGATGGAGGAAAGCCAGCTTTTACAGGTGGTTGGCATGGCAGTAAGGTTAATGGAAAAGAGGAGCCTACAGCTTATACGGAAAATTTATCTGTTGTAATAGATGATGAGGAATTGCAGGATAATAAGGTATATTACTGTAACTATGTGCAAATAAAGATTACTAATTATATTCAGGCTTATAATACCAAAGATATAAAGCTAAATGTTTTGAAAGAGGATGTAAAATACGATATTACGCCTAATAACGTGAATGTGGAAGTGGTTTCTACTGCGCTAGAAAAAGTTCTGCTGCAAAGATATTATGGATTACAGGCACAGAATGGAGATTTTGAACGTATAGAATACAGCAATGGGATTACAGCAAAGTGTAAAGAGTATTCCGATTCGGGGCCTTACAATAAGAATAACATTGTCCATTCTTTTGAACTTATATCAAAAGATAATGAATATAAAATGATTGTGAGTTTAGATACCGGTTTTGGCTTAGGAAGTTTCGAGTATTTATCCGGTGATAAGCCAACCGTATTTACTCAAGAGTATGGCAAAACATATTTTAATCTTGTAAACGGTGTAGATAAAATAATAGAGAAAGATGATTCAATTAAATGGAGAGGCAGTTATGAGTTTAAATAAAGTCTGGATGTTAAATATAGTGAGATGTAGTTTTTATATTAATAATTCTAAAATATAGAGCTAAATGTGCAAAAGCATAAATGTTAATGAGGTGGAGAATGTTCCAGGTTTTGTCGAGTATCGCTGAAATGATTAAAACCTTGTTTTTTGTGTTATTCGGATTGGTTTTCTTTTTACTTGCCATTGTAAATGCCAAAAGAATCGACGGTAATTTCTATAAATATGCAGTATTGTATTTGGCAGCAGTAATTGTTTTTTCTTATTTAGTATTAAAAATAAAAAATAGATGGTTATTTCTAATAGGGTTATCGGTTTTGTCTATGGCTTTGAGATTAGTTTGGGTATTTACTGCCAATACACAGCCGGTATCCGATTTCAGCCTCTTAAACAGGGCTGCAAATCTGATTCTGGAAAGTAGATATTCTGAAGTAAAGGCTATTGATTACTTTAATGTTTGGGTGTATCAGCTGGGTTTTTCAGTGTATTGCGCTATTTTATACTTTATATTCGGAAGTAATATTATGGTGGTAAAAGTGTTTAATGCCATATTATCTACCGGTATTGCGGTATCAATATATTCCATTGCTGCAAAAATTTTCGATGAAAAAGCGGCTCGTATTTCAAGTTTTCTTTATGCGATATATATTCAATCCATCATATTTAATTCGCTGCTTACAAATCAGGTGGTTTCTGCATTTTTTATTTATTTGGGTATTCTGATAATTGTTTATAGAAGCGGATGGTTTTATTATCTGCTTTCCGGAATTTCCATAGCAGTCGGGCATATTATGAGGCCTGAGGGAAGCTTTACATTATATATTATTGTAATAGCAATGGTAACCCATAATATTTTAAATCTGCTGAAGAAAAGGCCGATGTTTGGTGAGGGCCGAAATGCAAAATCAACAGATATTATTTCCATGCTTTCTAAAATTGCGGTTTTTGTATTAGTTTTTAACTTGACTGTCCAATTGTTTAGCTTTTCGCTGAAAGCGGCAGGTATTACCGATTATGATTTTGGAAACCGCAATGTATATTGGAAGTTTGTACTTGGATTGAATCCTTCTACAAATGGGGGATATTCCAATGAGGATGTAAAAATTCTCAATGAATATCCTGTAGGAGAAGAGCTATACCGGGCTGAAAAGGAGGTAATCCGTGACCGCTTAAGTAACAAGCAAGAGTTAATAAAATTAATGATAAGGAAGTTCAATATTATGTGGACCCACAACGACAGTAGTATTCAGTTTATATATCCAGGTACCCAACTGACTGTAAAGCATATTAATCATATTATTGGCTTGGAAAAGATTCAGTTTACATTACTTATGTTTTTGGTGTGTCTTACAAGTTTTATGTCGTTAAAAGATAAGAAGGACCAATTGAATTTGCTTATAATAATGATGCTTATAACAGCAAACTTTGCTGTATATTTGCTGATTGAGATTCAAACAAGATATAGATATTTTATAGTTCCTGCATTTTTTATATTGTCAGGATATTGTTTAGCTGTAATAACAGAATATGTTGTAAGGAATTTCAAACCTCGCAACGGAATTGATTTTTAATCTTAATAGCATAAGATTTTTTTATGTTGATTTAATAATAAATGTTTAATAAAATAATATTAGAAGAGTTTATACGTTCTAAAAAATATATTCAAAAATTTTATTTTTCTATCAAACAACGCCCCCTAAGAACAGTTAATTTATCGAATTAATATAGAAGAAGTACGTTTTTTTATTTTATAGCCTTTTAGATTAAGGATACCTGTAGATAATTGCTTGCTTAGTATTTTTATATAAACTTTAGCAAGTTTATATAAAGTAGAAAATTTTAAAGGGGAGAGATTATATGAAAATAGGCAAAAGAATTGCTGCGTTTGCCGCTGCACTAATGCTTGCTACTTGTTGTTTGTCAGCAAACAATAAATTAGAAGTACAGGCAGTGGACACCAATAATGATGACTGGCTGCATTGTGTAGGAAATAAGATTTACGATATGTATGGGAATGAAGTTTGGCTTACCGGTGCAAACTGGTTTGGTTTTAACTGTAGTGAAAATGTCTTTCATGGTGCATGGTATGATGTTAAGACCATTCTGTCTGCTGTAGCGGATAGAGGTATAAACTTTTTGAGAATACCTATTTCCACAGAGCTTTTGTACAGTTGGATGAAAGGAAAGCCAAATAAAGTTTCAAGTGTAACAGCAAGCAATAATCCGCCTTATCATGTTGTGAATCCTGATTTTTATGATCCTGAAACCGACGGACCTAAAAACAGTATGGAGATATTTGATATTATAATTGGATACTGCAAAGAGCTTGGAATAAAAGTAATGATTGATATACATAGCCCCGATGCCAATAATTCCGGACACAATTACGAATTATGGTATGGTAAAGAGACAGATACAGCAGGTGTGGTAACCACTCAAATGTGGATAGATACTTTGGTATGGCTGGTAGACAAGTATAAAAATGACGATACTATTTTAGCAATAGATTTGAAAAATGAGCCTCATGGAAAGCGTGGCTATACCGGAAACAAATGTCCTTCCGACATAGCTAAATGGGATAATTCGAAGGATGAAAACAACTGGAAATATGCCGCAGAAAGATGTGCTAAAGCAATACTTGATGTAAATCCTAATCTGTTGATAGTTATTGAAGGTGTTGAACAATATCCTAAGACTGAAAAAGGATATACCTATGACACTCCCGATATTTGGGGAGCAAGTCCGGAGGAGTCTCCATGGTATGGTGCATGGTGGGGAGGTAACCTTAGAGGAGTTAAGGACTATCCTATAGACTTAGGTCCATTAAACAGTCAAATAGTATATTCACCGCATGACTACGGTCCTTCTGTTTATGCACAACCATGGTTTGAAAAGAATTTTACAACTCAGACACTATTGGATGATTATTGGTATGACACTTGGGCATACATACACGATCAAAATATCGCACCCCTTTTAATAGGAGAGTGGGGCGGCCATATGGATGGAGGAAAAAATCAGAAGTGGATGGAATTGCTGAGAGATTACATTGTAGAAAACCGTATCCATCATACTTTCTGGTGTATAAATCCCAATTCAGGTGATACCGGTGGATTGCTCGGAAACGATTGGGCTACATGGGATGAAGCCAAATATGGTCTGTTGAAAAAAGCTTTATGGCAGACTAAAGACGGTAAATTTATAGGCCTTGACCATCAAATTCCTCTTGGCAAAAACGGTATTTCATTAGGCGAATACTATAAGATACCTCAAGATCGTACACCATTGCCTAATACACCTACTCCAGCTACACCAACACCTAAGACGCCTACTCCGGCTACACCTACACCGACACCTTCGGAGTATTTACCTGGAGATGTTAATGGAGACGGCAACTTTAATTCAATTGATTTTGCAACACTAAAGATGTATTTATTAGGTAAAGGAGTTCCGAATTATCCTTTATGGGAAAAAGCTGCCGACATGAACAATGACGGAAGGATTGACTCAATAGATTATGCTCTTATGAAAAAGTCATTGTTAGGACAAAGATAAAATATAAACTGATAAATCGATCTTAATATGCCAACCTTATTGTTTTATATATGTAGCATTTGCAATAAGCCCACCTATTTTTGGTGGGCTTGTTGTATTATAAATATTCACTAAAAATTTACGGAAATTTAGATTTGTAATTTATATTTTTTTATCATTGACACTTTGGTAATATTATACTATAATAGATATAATTCGACGATTTACAACTTTAATGTGGTAAAGTGTTAAAGTGAGGTGCGTAAATTGACTAAATGGAAGATATATACTCCTGAAGGTGTTCAGGATATACTTGTAAATGAATGCTTTGTTAAAAGGAATATAGAAGATAAGATTAGAAAAGTATTCAGAAGTGCCGGTTTTTATGAGGTTGAGACTCCCATTGTTGAGTTTTACGATGCCTTTCTTGCAGAAGATGGAATTACCGCGCAGGAGACAATGTTCAAATTTTTCGATCAACAGGGTAGGATACTGGTTTTGAGACCGGAGATTACAATTCCCATAGCAAGATTAGCAGCTACTAAGTTTAAAGATGTAAACCATCCATTGAGATTTTGTTACATAGGAAATGCCTTTAACTATAAAGAATTGGGTGGAGGAAAGCAAAAGGAATTTACCCAGGCAGGGGTTGAACTTTTGGGAGTAAATTCGCCGGAGGCTGATGCAGAAATAATTGCAACGGCTATAAAAGCAGTGAAAGCTTGCGGACTGGAAAA
>ENA-OWOZ01002635-OWOZ01002635.1-bioreactor-metagenome-genome-assembly--contig:-NODE-2635-length-13069-cov-4.791487_pt1 | contig 13069 bp, 12 predicted proteins | sample MGYA00238140_ERZ651804 | MGnify/ENA primary metagenome ERZ651804 (study PRJEB26910, sample SAMN07631232) | bioreactor metagenome | isolation source: Switchgrass digestor | place: USA: Dartmouth... | reverse complement strand
CCTCCCATGTCCTGGGGAGAGTCCGATGAACCGTATTTCAGCAGATCATTCAAAACATCCATTCCTTCATATTCGTCATCTTCCTGCTCGTTCAGATACTTCCTTCCGAAAGGCGCGTCAATTACCCTCTCTTCATTCGGGCGCATCTTTTGTATCATCTCAGGGTAGTCTATTCTTCTTTCCTCGCACTCAAGGCAAAGACGGGCATAGGGGATGGCTTCCAGTCTTTCCTCATCTATTTTTCTGCCGCATATTTCACAAATCCCATAGGTTCCTTTATCTATTTTTTCCATCGCATTTTTTATCTGTTCAAGCAGGTATTCCTGGTGTTCTGAAAGGGCTTTGTTAAGTCCTGTCATATATACCTCCGTACCCATATCGGCCGGATGATTGTCGTAGTTTGAAAGCTCGGCCATGTAATTTCTGCCCTGGTTATTTATTTCGTTTTCATTTATTGAGTTAATGGTATTTTCGATATTTTGAGCATGCTGCTGCAGTTTCTGCCTGAAATGTTCCAGGTTCCCTATGTTGCTTTGTCCCCTGTTTTCCTGCATATAATTACCTCCTGAAATTATCTGTTTTGCTTCTTTTAAAAACTGAATTTACTAACTTTAACATGTTGATTTTACTTTTTCACTTTTTTAATATTGCCCATGTTAGTTAAAAATATAAATTAATTATTCCCTTGATTTCTTGTAAATCAATGGGTAAATTAATATTGTACAGGCAATTTGAAAATATTGTGTATATTAGCATTAACAGTAAAAGCCTTAAAAAGCAAAAAATACAAGGAGGTATCACTCGATGGAACCAAGAGCGGACATAGGCGTATTTGGAGGTTCGGGGTTTTATAAATTTTTGGATAACGTGCAGGAAGTAAATATTGAAACGCCATACGGCAGTCCAAGTGACAGTATTGCCATAGCTGAGTACGAAGGGAAGAAGATAGCTTTTCTTCCACGGCATGGCAAGAATCACCAGTACCCGCCCCATTTAATACCTTACAGGGCAAATCTTTATGCCATGAAAAAACTGGGAGTAAAAAAAATAATTGGTCCAACGGCATCCGGCAGCCTGCAACCCCATATTAAGCCAGGTGATTTTGTTGTTACAGACCAGTTTGTTGACAGGACTACAGGCCGGAAGGATACATTTTTTGACGGGCCGGAGGTAAAACACGTAAGCTCGGCTTATCCTTACTGCCCGGAACTAAGGAAAATAGCCATTGAAGCCGGCAAAAAGCTGGGCATCAACATTCATGAAAAAGGAACTGTTGTTGTTATACAGGGGCCCAGGTTTTCCACCGTTGCCGAAAGCCGATGGTTCAGCAAGATGGGGTGGGATGTTATAAACATGACTCAATATCCGGAGTGCTATCTTGCAAGGGAACTTGGCATTTGCTATGTGAATATTGCATTGATAACAGACTATGATGCAGGCCTTGAAGGACGGGACGACATCAAGCCTGTTACCCATGAGGAAGTTTTGAAAGTATTTGAAAGCAATAATGAAAAACTTAAGCAAATGCTTTTCGAGATAATAAAAAACATTGACCTGGATAGCTGTAACTGCAACTGCTGCGAGGTAGGGTGATAATTTATGAAACCGCTAGAATATAAAAATGGTATCCTCAGGTTGCTTGACCAGACAAAACTACCCGGAGAAGTGGTCTGGGTGGAATGCAAAACATACGAGGATGTTGCAACCGCAATAAGGGATATGATTGTAAGGGGAGCGCCGGCTATAGGCGTAACAGCTGCTTACGGAGTGGCAATAGGAGCCCTTGCCGTTGATACAAATTCACGAGAGATTTTTTTCAGGGAGCTTGATAAAATCTGTGACGTAATCAGGAAAACCAGACCCACCGCCGTTAATTTATTCTGGGCGATAGATAGGGTATATGGCAAGGCTGTTTCAAATAAAGATAAATCCGTAAGCGAGATTAAGGATATCATATTAAATGAGGCTTCCCTGATGGAACTTGAGGATATTGAAATTAACAAGAAAATAGGTTACTATGGGAATTCATTAATAAAGGTAGGCTGGACAATACTGACCCATTGCAATGCTGGCGCCCTTGCCACATGCGGATATGGTACTGCTCTGGGAGTTATCAGGGCAGCTCATGAATCAGGCAAGAACATACAGGTATTTGCCGACGAAACAAGACCATACCTGCAAGGGGCAAGGCTGACTGCTTATGAGTTGATGGAAGACGGCATACCTGTGACCCTTATATGTGACAATATGGCAGGCCATTTCATGAAGGAAGGGCTTATTAACTGCGTAATAGTGGGAGCAGACAGGATAGCATTAAACGGGGATACGGCAAACAAGATAGGAACCTATTCCCTTTCAGTTCTTGCCAAAGAACACAACATACCGTTCTATGTAGCCGCTCCTGTTTCCACCATTGATTTTTCCGTAGAGAGCGGAGATAAAATCGTGATAGAGGAAAGAAAAGCGGAAGAAGTAACCCATATTAAAAGCATTCCGATTGCTCCCGAGGGGGTAAAGGTCAGGAACCCTGCCTTTGATGTAACCCCGGCTAAATATATTACTGCAATAATAACGGAAAAAGCCGTGGTTTACCCGCCTTATGACGTAAATTTGATGAAACTTAAGCCTTAATAACTTAAGATTAATTAACTCCTTAACAGATTAATTAACTTAAGATTAATTTATTTATCTTAAAATTAGTTTTTGAATGTTTTTGAATGTTATTGAGTGCTATTAATGCTTATAATTATTTAAATTATTTGATGCTCAGGAAATTTTGCAATATTATTTTTCCATGGGGAGTTAATACTGATTCCGGATGGAATTGAATACCGTAAATGTGGTGCTGCCTGTGTTTCAGTCCCATTATTTCCCCATCCTTTGTTTGAGCCGTTATTATCAGTTCGGGCGGCAGGTTTTTCCTTTCCACTACCAGGGAATGATACCTGCCTCCCCTGATCTTTTCCGGCAGGCCTTTAAAAATAACGCATTCCTTATCCAGCTCTATGTCGCTTGCTTTTCCGTGTACCAGCTCCCTTGCATGTATAATTCTTCCTCCAAAGGCTTCTCCTATAGCCTGATGCCCAAGACATATACCAAGCACGGGAATAATGTTCCCAAGTTTTTTAACAACGTCCACTGAAATACCTGCATCTGAAGGAAAGCCCGGCCCGGGGGAGATTATTATATGGGTCGGATTCTTGCCCATTATTTCGGGTATGGTTATTCTGTCATTCCTGTATACCTCAATATCAGGGTTTATTTCTCCGATGTACTGGTAAAGGTTGTACGTAAATGAATCATAGTTGTCAATTATAAGAATCATTTAATTTCACCTCGTATAATAGTTTTTGGAGGGTTTAAGTTAAGAAATTTCCAGTTACAAACCCTAATGATTCGACCTTTATTTCCAAAAACTCACTGGAAATTTTCATGAACATTGGCAATTTAATATTTTTAATGCTCATGGTACAATGGTATCAGCCATTGAGGATAGTTTTGTTTCACCTTGTTGAACCCATGTGGTTACTTCTTAGGGAGTCTGTTCCCCTGGCCTGGTGTTATCTTCGAACCACTGGTTGTTTACCTGGCTTCCTCTTTCTCCTTTATGGCAGTCGGGAGATTCATGCACAGTTGGTTTCCAGGGCGGATTCTTATGGCGAGGGTGTTGATGCATCAGGCACCTGGGCATTGGTTAAATCAATGGCTTTCATACTCTTTGCTCTGAAAGGAGGTGTTTGCTTTGCCTAGTCCTTTATTTGTTGGCATTGATGTAAGTTGCAAGGATAATAAAGTTCAGCTGCTCCATTCAGATGGTGCTGAAATTACAAGGTTTTCTGTCCCCAATAATCATCCCGGTGCTAAATCCCTCTCTGAAAAAATTACCGGGGTCATGGGTAAGAACAAATTCGATTCCCTTGTAATTGGTTTGGAAGCCACTTCAGTCTATGGTCATCCTCTTGTCTACTTCTTAAGGCAAGAACCATCAATTAAGGCTCTCAATCCAAGGATTCATGTTCTTAACCCCAAACAGGTTGCAAACTTCAAAAAGGCTTATCCTGAACTGCCAAAGAATGACTGGGTAGATGCTTGGGTTATTGCTGACAATCTCCGTTTTGGGCGTATTACAAAGGAGGTTTGCATGGACGAAAAGTTTGATGCCCTGCAAAAGCTTACCCGTGAGCGCTACCATGTGGCCAAAAACTTAACCCGGGAAAAGAACCGGTTCTTAAGCAACCTGTTTTTGAAGTTCAGTGCCCTTGCTCAGGAAGACATATTCTCTGATAAGTTTGGGGCTACATCTATAGCCATAATTGAGGATTTCTTTTCCGTTGATGATATTGCTTATATGGATGTAGACAAACTGGCTGAATTCCTTAACAAGAAATCTAAAGGCCATTTTGCCGATCCTCATGAACTGGCTGAAACCATCAAGAAAGCTGCCAGAAGTTCTTACAGGCTGCCCAAAACAGTTAATGATTCTGTAAATCAAGTGCTTGCTGTATCGCTGGTAGCCATTAAAGCTTTAAAAAAGCAGCTTGAAACGCTTGACAAGGCTATTGAAACACAGTTTGCCCTTATACCTAACACATTACAGTCAATAAAGGGTGTGGGGCCTGTGTATGCAGCTGGTATAGTAGCTGAAATCGGTGATATTAAACGTTTCCCAAACCATGCTGCATTAGCTAAATTTGCGGGTTTGGCATGGTCCGAACATCAATCGGGCCAGTTTAAAGCTGAGAACACTCATATGATACGTTCCGGCAATAGATACCTTAAATACTACCTCTTAGAAGCCGCTAACAAGGTGAGAGTGCATGATCCCGAGTTTAAGCGTTTTTATGAGTTAAAGTATGCCAGAACCCCAAAAACACCACATAAACGTGCACTTGCCTTGACTGCCAGGAAATTTGTCCGGCTTGTCTATGCACTGCTACATAGCAACCGGCTTTATACGCCGCCAAAAGGAGAGTAATTTCCAATTGGTGTTCCACAACTTACCAATTTTGCAAATTAAATTTGGTAAGTCTATTGAGGATGGCCTTTTTGTCTCAAAAACCCCTTAAAAACTATTAAATTTTCAAAAATTTTTTCCAATCACCTCTTGACTTTTTACCACTGGACTGCCTTTTCCAATGCTTTCAGGAGAGCCATTGCCTTGTTCAGGGATTCATTGTACTCTTTTTCGGGATCCGAATCGGCCACAATGCCGGCACCTGCCTGAACATAAGCAGTATTGTCCTTATATATTATCGTTCTGATGGCGATGCAGCTGTCAAGGTTGCCGTTAAAACCGAAATACCCTATGGCTCCGCCGTATACTCCTCTCCTGGTCTTTTCAAGTTCATCTATTATTTCCATGGCCCTGACCTTTGGAGCACCTGAAAGAGTTCCTGCCGGAAGCACCGATGCAAGCGCATCAAAAGGTGTTTTATCCTCTCTCAGCTCTCCCTGTATGTTGGAAACTATATGCATTACATGGGAATACTTTTCTACATGCATCAGGTTATTTACTTTCACTGTCCCAAATTTGGAAACTTTTCCTATGTCGTTTCTCCCCAAGTCCACAAGCATGATATGCTCGGCCAATTCTTTTTCGTCCGATAGCAGTTCTTTTTCGAGCAAATCATCTTCTTCCTTGCTCAATCCCCTTTTCCTGGTACCGGCTATGGGAGAAGTTTCAACGATACCGTCTTCCACCCTTACAAGCATTTCCGGGGATGCCCCTGTAATCATGTAATCGTCAAATTTCAGATAGTACATGTAGGGTGACGGGTTTATGGTCCTTAATGCCCTGTATACGTTGAATATATCTTCATTTATATTCATCTTGAGCCTTTGAGATAAAACCACCTGGAAAATGTCACCGTTTCGTATATATTCCTTTGCTTTTAAGACATTATTGCAGAATTCCTCTTTGGAAATGTTGCTTTCATATGCTATCTCGATGCTTTTTTCTTCATGTTTTGATTTGAAATTTGATTTAAAATCGGGCTGGGAAAGCGGATTGCCTGATGCCTTCCATCCGGTCAGCAGGATTTGGTTATATGTTTCCTTGAGCCTTTCCGTAATACTCTTATAGCATCTTTCTATATTTCCTTCCGGGAACATGTTAATAATAATATGGATTTTTTGCCTGAGATGGTCAAAGGCAATTACCTCGTCAAATATCATAAGATGGCTCTCAGGGAGCCCTGTATCATCTATTGTATAATCAGGCAGCCGCTCGTAATACCTTGCGGTATCATAGGAAAAGTATCCCACCGCTCCCCCGTTAAACCTTGGTATACCGGGTATTTTGGCACCCCTGTATCCCTCAAGCACCTTTTTCAATGCTTCGACAGGGCTTCCGGGGATTTCTTCCGATTTGCCGTTTTTGTAATTCACATAAGTTCTGCCGTTGAGGGTTTTCAGCACTATAAAGGGGTTCCTTCCAATAAAAGAGTATCTCGCCATCTTTTCACCCCCTTCTGCGCTTTCCAGGAGAAAACAGTATTTTTCGTCTTTGAATCTTTTAAAAAGACTAATAGGAGTTTCAGTATCCGCATGTACTTCCATGCATACGGGTATTACGTTATATTTATCCGATAGCCCCTTAACCATATCCAAATCAGGATAAAACAAGATTAAACGCCTCCTTTTCAAGATTGAAAGGGAGATGAAAAGACAGATACTGAGACATATTTAGGTAACATGTACAGACCACATACCTATACTAAAGAAGCCGGATCTGAGATGTCCGGCTGAATTAACGGTCGACTGGATTGATGAATAATGCCCTGGTCTCATCTCTTCTCATCTCACCTAATCTCATCTAATCTCTTCAATCTTTGATATAATATGCCATAAGCAATTTTTTCTTGATTATAACACAGATAGTCAGAATCATGCAATATGTTTTTAGCGGAATACTATCGAAAGATTCACCGACAATCCGTCAAAAATATAGGATTTGGCCGTTTCATTATTTTTATAGGTAGAAGTGTCGAATATGTTCCTGTTTTTAAAATGATAAATTGTAATGCTCTTATTAAGAGGATTGACTATCCAGTATTCCTCCACACCGCAGGACATGTATAAATCGAGTTTTTTAATATAATCCCTTCTCTGGGTGCTTTCGGATACTATTTCCACCACGAGGACAGGTACACCGGTGTAGTAATCATCCTTGTTTAGCTTTTCCTCCAGGTCGCATATAACCATGATGTCCGGCTGGACAATATTCGGTTCTTTATCGTTTTGCGAACTCATTTCTCCTTCTGATATTTTGTCTGTTTCATCCTTATTACTATTACCCGGATTATCATTCCTCCAGAGGGTCAGGTCATATGGTGCAGCAATGGGAATGCATTTTTTACCCTCAAACCAGTTGCAAAATACATAAAATATCTCCTTCATTGCTAACTGGTGAGAGGTTTTTGGTGATGCAAGCAGATAAATCTCACCGTCTATGAATTCAAACCTGTATGGGCTGTCCTTTGTCAATTCGAGGAATTCCTTGTAAGTTGCCTTTCGGTTGTTAAAAAGATACCTGGCTGTTTCTTCGCATACCGCCCCGTCCATATAGTTAATTCTTCCCGGCCTGTGTTCCACGGTGGTTAACCTGGCTACTTCCCGCCCGTTTTTTGTAATAATAACGTCTTCTTTCACCACAAGCATCAGGTATTTGCCAAAATTGTTCTGAAATTCGGTGGCGTTAACGATCATAAATTAATCCCACCTCATAACAATTAATAAAGTTAGCTAAATTAGATAATTTAGCTAACTTTATTATAAACTTGCTTGAAAATTCTGTCAATGCCATGATAACAGTTATACTTCCGATGTAAGACTTAATCTATATCTGTAACCCTTTTGCGTTTCTTCGTATTTTTTGAAACCAACACTCTCAAATAACCTATGGGAGGCAATGTTGTATTTATATATTTCTCTAACCTCAAGGGAAAGTATATCCAAGCTGTTTTCCACGTTCGACGAGTGCCATGATAACCTTCCTGCCAATCCCTTTCCCCCGGTAAGATTTAACCCCGATAACAATGGGCATGTCGTTACAGGAAAAGGTCACGTCACCTATGGGTATGTATTTATCTCCTTCCAATACCTCAATAAAGTACAATTCGCCCTGTTCATTCAGATAGGAATACATTCTGTATAATTTTTCCATATCATATGGTTCATTTACACCGTCCACCAGTATTATCGTTTCCACATCCTGGTACCATTCAAGAGCAAAATCGAAATTATTGTCAAATTTTCTTAACCGAATATTATCACTTACAATTATGTATTCCGGTTGTTCTATACCTTGAATTGGCATTTTGTTACCCTCCTAGTCCCTTATACTCCTTATCTCATAGGAAATTTGGTAGAAAACCTCATCCTTCCTTATCATCCCGTGAAGGAGTTAACCCCGGCACTTATCCTGAGCCAGTCACCTTCAGCGTCAAGAATGTGTATTCATGCTATCGGAGTAACCGGGAAGTATTTTTTCAATTTCACTTTTCAAAAATTCAACAGATTTATCACCTTCCTTTATTTATACTGTATTATGTAATATATTACAATTATAATACGTTTTTTTCGAGAAATGGTTTTTGAAACGAGATAAATTTTGTATATAAATATATAAAAGTTATTGTCTATATATAAAAATGATATAGGATAGATAATTATATTAAACTTACTTATCTATCCTATATCATTTATTTGCATTTCCGGATTACAGTTATATTTACCCTGTTACAGCCGTATTGTATAGTTACATATACTGTTTACATTTATTATTCTTCTATAATTGGCAGATTCATTTACCTGATAATTGCTGTTATTATTTATTTATCATTAATAAATGTTGAACATAATGTTCCGTCACTAGTATGGGCCACGCCGTCACCTTTCGGATTTACTTCTATGGTGTCAGCATAGCATAATTTGCTCTTATTGTAATGACAGTTAGTTACACCGCACTTAACAACAATTTTCGGTGCTTCCATCCGTTTTCACTTCCTTCCGATTTAGTAATATTATTTTTTAGTTTTTTTCTTTTCTCATTTTATTATTCTGCTCATTTCGCAAATTAATATTCAATGCAATATCCGCTTGTGATGGCTGTCAAATATACTGACTATTAATTAAATGTCATGTTACGAGGTCAATGTATTATGTTATAATATTTTGTGTTATGTGTTAGTAATTGTTAAACATTTATTTTTGCTTCTTTTTATTTATATTTATATAATTTTTATATTATTTTAATTATGTTATATCTTGGCAATAAATTAATATGATAATATAATTTTATAGTTATTTAATATAATTATTTAAACGGATTATGAAAAGATTATAAAAATTATTACGCAAATTACAATATATAACAAAATGTGTTAATCCGATAGTATAATGGAGGTATAATTAAAATAATGAATTTTAGACTGATGTTGTCAATACTGGCGGCAAAAACTGCCATTGTGCTTTGCAGACTGATGCATACAGGAGGTACATCCTTTCCGGGCAAGATTGCCCTTAAAATATATCCCGATTTATTGAAGGCTATCGCGGTAAACTTCAAAATAATCGCAGTTACCGGAACAAACGGAAAAACTACGACAACAAGGGTTATTGGCCAGGTATTGAAGGAAAATAACATAATATATATTTCAAATAAATCAGGGGCTAATCTCCTGAACGGTATTGCAACCTCATTAATAGAAGCCGTAAATATTATGGGAAAAAGCAAAGTTTCTACCGCTCTCCTTGAGATCGACGAAGCTGCGTTCAGCAAAGTTACTGAGCACTTTGAACCAGATGTAATTGTTGTGACCAATTTTTTTCGAGACCAGCTTGACCGGTACGGAGAAGTTTACACCACCCTTAACAATGTGATTAAAGGGATTAGTAAGGCTCCTGGCTCCACGCTCGTCTTAAATGCGGATGATTCTCTTTGCGCAAGCATTGGCAGGAAAGTTAACAATAGAGTTATATACTACGGTTTTTCCCCTGACTCCTGGAACAATGAGAATTACACCGTAAATAACGATGCCCTGTTCTGCATATTCTGCAAAACAAGATATAACTATGAAAACCATATATACGGGCATCTTGGCAGTTTTTCGTGTCCGGAATGCGGGTACGGTCGTCCTGCTTCCGCGATAACATGTCTTGAAGTTACTGAGCTCACCAGCAGTTATACCCGGATTAAACTGGATATAGACGGCTATACTTCAGATGCAAAAATAAATCTCCCGGGCATATATAACATATATAACTGTCTTGCAGGAGCAGCCTGCGGTTTTGCCCTGGGATTGCCCGTTGAAAACAGCTTGAAAGCTTTAAGCAGCTTTGAATGTGGATTTGGCAGGATGGAATCAATAATAACGGAGGGCAAAACCATAAAAGTCATTCTGGTAAAAAACCCCACGGGGTTCAGCCAGGTTCTCGATTACCTTCTCTCGGAGAATAATCCAATGCAGTTGGCATTTTTAATAAATGACAATGCAGCAGACGGAAGGGATATTTCCTGGCTGTGGGATGTGGATTTTGAAAAATTGGGAAAAATTAATGATAAAATTATAACTGCCTTTGTATCAGGCATCAGAGGTGCTGATATGGCTGTTAGGCTTAAATATGCCGGCTTTGATACGAATAAAATAATAATGACCGATAATTATAATCAACTTCTTGACAGGGCCCTAGCAAGCACCCCTGAAGGAAGTACGGTTTACATACTGCCGACCTATACCGCGATGCTTGAAATAAGGTCCATTCTAAAAAGGAAATTTAATTTAAAGGAGTTCTGGGAGTAGAATATGTATATTATTGATACTATTGATACTAATGATACTATAAATAAAATTAATAATGCTAATAATAAAGCAAATGATATGGATAATAAAGCTGTTGATAATGAAGCTATTCATAATGAAGCTAGCGATAATAAAGCTAGTGATATAAATATCAATGTCAATGATAACATTGACGCCATGTATTCCATTGACATATGCCACCTGTATCCAGATATATTGAACTCCTACGGCGATATGGGAAATATTATAGCTTTAAAAAAGCGGTGTGAATGGCGGGGCATACGGGTTAACGTGCATAATGTTACGATTGGTGAAAGCTTTATCCCGGAAAAATATGATATTGTTTTCCTTGGAGGCGGCCAGGACTACGAACAGGAAATCATTAAAGACGACTTTTTGAACAACAAGGGCAACGAAATTAAAAACGCGATTGAAAACGGGAAAGTGTTTTTATGTATATGCGGCGGCTACCAGCTTCTTGGTAAATACTACAGGACTTCGGAAGGTAAAGAACTGGAATTTCTCGGTGCTATAAATATCTGGACTATAGGTGCCGGCAAGAGGATGATAGGAAACATAGTTTACAAGTGTGATTTTCTCCTTTCAGAAAATTTTGACGGTTTAATTGTGGGCTTTGAGAATCACTCCGGCAAGACCTATCTTGGACCGGAAGTTAAACCCCTCGGAAAGGTAATCAAGGGATATGGCAATAACGGAGAGGACGGTTTTGAAGGAGCTGTTTACAAGAACACCTATTGTTCATATTCTCACGGAAGCCTCCTTCCCAAAAATCCTGCATTTACGGATTATCTCATATCCCTGGCCTTGAAACAGAAATACAAGGATTTTACGGGGCTTGGCAAGCTGGATGACTCCATAGAGGACCAAGCCCGTAATTCCGTTATCAGGAGAATACTTGGCAGGTAAGGATGGCTAACTATACTATTATATACTTACACTATTATCTCTGTCAGCACCTTCATTATAAGTTTGTCATCATCAATGAAGCGCAAAATCACGTCACCCACCGCACGGGGTAATACGAACAGAAGCCTGCCCCCCTTGGCTTTCTTGTCATATAACATTTTTTCATATACCTTGTCAGGATTTAGATTCTTTACTGAAGTGGGAAGCCCGGTTTTTTCCAACATGGCGGCTACATCGTCCACCGTTTCCGCGGAAACCATTCCGAGGTAACAGGCTATTTTAAATGCCCCCACAATTCCGATGGAAACACACTCGCCATGCAGGAGTTCAAAATCGGAAACGCTTTCTACGGCATGACCGATGGTATGGCCAAAATTGAGTATTGCCCTTAATCCGCTCTCCCTTTCATCCTGTTCCACAACGTCGCTTTTTATTGAGCAGTTTGCTTTAATAACATGCCTCATTACGTTTTCGTTATAGTTAAGAATTTCGTCCAGATGGTCTTTGATGTAGTTGAAAAAGTCAGCATTTCTTATAATACCGTGTTTTATTACTTCTGCCATACCAGATATGAATTCCCTCGGAGGAAGGGTCTTCAAGGAATTTACGTTTATATATACCATTTTGGGCTGGTAGAAGGTTCCGATAATGTTTTTTACATTATCAAAATCCACCCCGGTTTTCCCTCCCACACTGCTATCCACCTGGGCAAGCAGTGATGTGGGAACCTGTATAAAATTTATACCCCTTAAGAAGGTGGAAGCAGCAAAGCCGGTTATGTCTCCGACAACGCCGCCTCCAAGGGCTATGAGAGCTGATTTTCTGTCCAGCTTTGAATTTATTAGGAACCTATAAATATTTTGTATGGTTTCCAGGTTTTTACTTCTCTCTCCCGGGGCAAGAACATATTTTTCAGCTTTATAACCGGAGCTTTTAAGCTCCTCAAGGAAGCCGGCGCCATGGCAGCTGTCAACATTTTCATCGGTTATGACAACCAGCTTTTGCTCCAAGCCTATGCCGGCTTCCTTAAGGCAGGTACAAAAGCCGCTGAAATTATTTGCAATATATATCGGATAACTTCTCTCCCCCAGGCTGACAACCAAGCTATCAGGCACTACCAATCCAAACACTCCTACTCTTCTTGAGTCATTATTCTTTTATTCTTAAAACTGCAAATTCCACGTCTTCGCCGTTAATGCTCCATCTCTTATTATATGCGGTTGACGGCCATTCTCCTTCAACTAAATTATTTGCAAGCACTTCTTCGGAAATGGTTTCCCTGTTCCTGTTAATTATATCTGCAAGCTTGCTATTGCCTTTATGGTAGAAATTAATACGGT